>PVML01016831.1_pt1 | contig 172954 bp, 210 predicted proteins | sample 1853371 | NCBI WGS metagenome assembly PVML01 (sample SAMN08533508, study PRJNA380276) | Human gut metagenome, whole genome shotgun sequencing project. | isolation source: participant 1, chromium library | host: Homo sapiens | collected 2017 | reverse complement strand
GGGTTCGAGTCCCTTCGGGCGTACCAAAATAAAAAGTCAGGAAATGCTTGTTATATCAAGTGTTTCCTGACTTTTTCTATTCTCTACATCAGAAGCATAAAAACATAAAATAGCATATTTCATCACATAATGCGGTGGAAATGGTGGTGGAATTTACAGCCTATTTAAATATCGTTGAACTGAGTTTTAATGTATATAATCAAAGAGTTGCCTTTGAGGTTTTTCCGAGTGGGCAAAAAAGTCTAGGCCCCCTGCTTTTGGGGGCCTAGATTTATAGTGCTCGTATTTTGCGCATTACACCCTCGTACACGCGAGGATTGACGGTGTGCAACGTGTCCATCAGGTCATCCATGATGGCCCAGGCGTCGTGCTGGTCAACACCGGAGACAGCCCGCAGGAAATCACTGTCTCCATATTCCCCAACTACCGAGGAATCCTCGAGGGCTGCCGGAGCAGCGGAGTAGGATACCTCGTATGGTGCTGGATGCACCTTCCTGTCCATCCGATCCCGAATAGTATACAGGTTAGCAAGCTTAGCATAGGCCGGGTAACTGCTCTCCCCATATTCCAGTCGGGCAATCTCAATATCTATCTCCTTGCGGTCAAGCAAAGGGGTCACCCCCTATCAATCCCGTTCCAGTTCAGTCATAAACCGGCGGATGGCTTCGCGCTCTCTCTCGCTGGATGTGTTCTCCATCATTTCGCGGGCCAGCTCCATCATAGACTCTCTGGCGTTGTGGTGGCTATAACCGTCCATGCGGCCATCCCGGCTATACCGTCCCATAGAGTCCCGCTTGCGTCCACGGTAGCTGGAGCCGCGGCCATAAGTACCGCGCATATCGGCCTCCCAATCGCCGGCCCGGCTATAGCCGTCGTCATCCTCCAGTGCACAGATTTTGTCGATATTCTTAATGGTGTCAGTGAGCTTGTGGGCCAGCTCCAGATCGCCCGCACCCAGTTCACCCTTCCGGGCCAGCTCTTCCAGCTCCATCTCGAATTTTTCCTTCAGCTCGTATAGCGCTTTCATGCTATCCTCTCCTTTCAGGCTACGCGTTCAACAATGAGGTTCGCGTTGCTGACCTCAATCGTTTCTGTGCTGATGTTGCGTACTGCCACCGTCACGCAGCAGCCGCGCGGAACCTCAACAAATACCGCAGCGAATACATTAAAGAAATCGCCTACTGCGGCGGGGGTCACCGTAGCGGTGGCGCTGCCCAGGGCCTCCCCTTCAACGGAGATCGCCAGGGAAATCGGGCCAACTGCACCGCCGGTGGGAATCGCAATGTTTCCGCCAAACACGACCTTGTAGCGGGCGCGGCACTGGTTGGTCTGTCCACGGAGGGTGACAATCCCAGCGCCATCCCGGTGGACAATGCAGTTAGAGCCACTGACAGGCGTCTCAGTAAAGGCCACATTCTGCCCGGCGGCCACCTGTTGAACAAATACGCCAGTAAATTCAGCCATAAAATCAGTCCTTTCTAAAGTGGTCGAAATCGACCAGGTTAAAATAAGCGGCGAGGCTATTGCCCCGCCGCATGGTTCAAAATCGGCACGGGGCCGAACATCCAAGGAATCCTCGGAAGTTGATGTATTGGGTTTTAGCATCCACAGGTATTATAGCACCCGCAGCCGGCGTAGGGATTGGGGACCTGATAGGCCGGCACAGGCATGGGGTTGATGCGGCGGATCAACTCGGCGGTCTGGGCTTCCTGGTTCGCGGTAATAAAAGCATTCTGGGCCGCCTGAGAAGCCTGGAACTTCAGGCTCTGGTTTTCGGCCGTCAGAGTAGCAATCTTATCCTGAGTAAGGAAGTCCAGGATTGCCCGGGAGTTGGCGTTGGCGTTGTCGATGATGTCCCGAGTGGTGTTCTGGATGGTGTTCTGCGTAGCGCAGGCGGTGGTGGCGAGGTCGTACCGCACCCCCTGAATCGCCTCCCGGGTGTCGCAGCAGCAGGAAGCCAACTGAGCACCCAGGGCATTGAAGCCCGCCTGGGTCTGATAGCCCAGGTTACACATGGCGGTGTCCACGCCGTGGAATCCGCTGGTCACGGCGTCCCGGATGGAGGTCTGACCGTTCTGGAGGCCGTTCAGGGCAAAGCCCTCGTTGATATCAGCGCGGGTAGCGTACCCCTGGAAGCCGGGGCCGTTCACGCCGTTCCCGCCGCCGAAGCCGCCATAGCCGCCCCAGCCGCCGAACAGTCCGAAGATAAGGAATAGGATGATCCAACTGGACCAGTCGCCGCCCCATCCAAAACCGCCGTTGCCGCCCTGATAGGCAGGCTGAACCGGCATCGTCATAACGGTGCCGCCGTCAGAAGAAAGACTCATGTAAATTCTCCTTTGTTTTTATTTTCAAAACCCGGCCGGGATTTTGATCACTTGCCGAACATTCCCCGCATCCCGTCAAACATGCCCGACATCTGCTGGGCCTGCTGTTGGACGTGGTTTAATTGTTCCTGCGAGATTTTTCCGCTTGAGACCATTTCATTGATGATAGCATTGGGGTCTTTGCCCTTCATCTGCTGCATAAACTGTTGGAACTGCTGCATCATGTTGGGGCGGCCACCGCCGCCCATGACTCCGAAAAAGGGATTCATTCTGCATCCTCCTTCGCGTTCTTCTTCGCAGTTGTTTTCGGGGCCGCCAGCGCGTCCACACGGGCCGCCAGGGCCTCCAGATCGGCCTTTGTGGCAAACTCCACGCCCTGTGGGGCTTGCGCCGTTCTGGCCCCGCTGGTGCGCTCTACGAGGTCATATACCTTGATGGACGGTTTCCCGCTGGCATCCGCCTGCTTGAGATAGATGGTGGGTGAGTTGCTGTCCCAAAGCGCCACGGCGCTGTTAGGGGCCACCAGATAGGCCATTGCCTCCGCCTCACCGCTCACCCATACCATGCTCTGGCCGCTGGCCTGCGCCTGCTGGGGCTGTGCCTGCGGCATCTGCTGGGGCATGGGCTGAAACTGTGCCCCACGGAGCTGTGCAAGCTGATCCGGCATGGGCGGCTGGTAGAATTGCGGCTGCTGGTATCCATAGTAAGGGTAGCTCATGGGTCACGCCTCCTTGTGCCAGTAGTAGAGCGGTATCTCCCCGCCGCTGTCCCAGGTGTCGATCCAATCTCCGTTTTGCACGCACACCACATGGCCGGACAGGGCCAGGATATAGGTGCCTTCGGGATGCTCCGCGGCAAAATCGGCCACCGTGTAGCAGTCCGGGCAGGAGTTGGGTATCATGTCCCGGTCAAAGCAACGGCTGCGCAGGTAGGCTCCCCACACATGGTTGGCCGACGGCATATCCCGCATCATGTAGCCCTGGATGGCGACGCCCACATAGGTCTCCTCCCAGCTCTGTCCGAGGGCCTTTGCAATGGCCCGGATGGTGCAGTCCCCTACGTTGCGTCCATCGGGGTTTTCGTTATGGTTTCTCCACATGGCTTGTCTCCAGCGCGATCACATAGTCCTCCAGTCCATCGTCATCTCCCTGTGCCATGTACCACATCGCTGTTTCAGCGGCACAATCACGGGACATGCCAGCGGCTACCATCCTCTCAATCAAAGTCATCTCAAACACGTCCTGTCCACAAAAATAAGGAGTCCGTGAGGAGGGCGGCGACGTGTACCAACCCTGTATCCTCACGTCCTCCTTGCCTATATTGTCGCATAAAATAACCCCGGCTGGGTTCGGTTCCAGTCGGGGTTATGCACGATTTATGCTTGATTTGTGTAGAGCTGTCTAGCAACTTCGGACACTCGCTCAAATATGTGCTTCTCATGAGCAGCTACCGCTCCACGATACCACCCAAGTTCTGCTGCTACATCAATCTGTCCCCACTTGTCAATAATTCGTCTCCGGGCAATCAATTCATCATCGCGGTGGAGGGCAGATTCATAAATAGCGGTTTCCAGTTGAGAGCGCAAAAGTTTATTTAACGGTTCCGGCAGATTCACCTTTGCGCTCATTCAGTCACGTCCTTTCGACCTCCGGTGGCTCCGTTGGCAGTTGTTTCAGGGCCTCGACCAGTTTTGCCGCTGTGCCATTTCCGTCCAGGGCATTATATGCCTTGTACATGTCCAGCACGTTTTCCAGCCCGTAGATAGGGATATACCCTTTCTCGGAATAGTGATTGTGCTCCGCGATGAGCGCGCGTCTCAGCAGAGTCCGCACACCGTGTATGATGGCGTCGATCTTCTGGTTGTCCGTTTTGACGCGCTTTCTTTCGCGGGCGGCGACCGCCTCGATGATTGCCACCAGGACGACCGCCGCCCCGGAAATCAGTGGGCCTACCCACTCCATGGGCATCAGCCCTCCTTAGTCAACTGCTTATAGACCTGATTGATACCAGTGGCCGCAAGGCCGGAGACGATGCCAACGGCGGCGGCGGTCAAATAGTCCGAGGCTGGAAACTCTGGCATGATAAACATGCCGAGGATGCCAAGCGCCGCGCCAAACGCACCGCAGATGATGGGAATCCACTTGTTGTCCAGGCCGGTGGCCTTGACCAACTGCCCGACCAGGAAGCAGATCACAGTGATAACCGCCACTCCGGTGATGCCCAAAGAAGAAATGTCCATGATATGTACCTCCATCAAATCAGATTAAGCCTGTCCAGCACGACGGCCAGCTCCTGCCGGGTCATATTATCGCGGGGCCGGGTGCCATCCAGCACGCCCTTGTCCTTGGCCTTCTGCCACGCATCAGCGGCCCAAATGTCCGGGGTGTCCTCCGCATTGTCCTCTCCCGTTTCGCCTTGCCACGCTACGCCCAGGAACTCACAGATACCCTTTGCGGTGGCCTCGGCCAGCTTGTCCCGGTACTTGCTATCCTTGAGATACTCCGTGTCCATCTTGTTGGTATGGAAGCCATACTCAATGAGCGCGGCGGGGGCGTCGGTCTTGGCAAGCACAGTATACAGCTTGTGCTTGATAGGTTTACTCCGCAGGGACACCCCGGCGGCGTGGAAGGCGTTGACCAGCTTGGAGGCCAGCACATTGCGCTGGGCCGTCATGGGCCCGGCGCTGGTGTAGATCTCCAGCCCGGACGCGCTTGACCAGCCTCCCTCCCCGGCGGCGTTGGTGTGGATGCTCACAAAGCAATCCGGCTGCGCCTTATTGCTGATGTTGGCCCGCTCCGTCAGGCTGGGGTAGTTGTCCGTTGTCTTGGTGAGCACCACGCCCACCCCCTGGGCCTCCAGCAGCGGTTTGATACGCTGGGCCATGTCCCACGTAAACTCCCACTCTTTGTAGGTGCCGTCCGGGGAACCGTTGACGTTGCCCGGCCCGTGTCCGGGGTCAAGGCATACAGTGTGCTTGCTCATAGGCTTGTCCTCCTCTTCCGGCGGTGTCTGCTCCGCCTGCTTGAGATACACGCAAATCCAGTTATGCACCTTGCGGCTGGCGGTGATGCGCTCTCCGCCAAAGTCACACTGGCTGGAGCCACCCCCATCCAGCATAACGGCGGAGGCCCAGCCCAGCCCGGCCAGCTCGTCCCGCAGCGCCTCCGGCGTTGCTGCGTCGGTGCCATCCGATGAGCAGTAGAGGGCCAGACTGCCACCGCGCAGGCCGATAGCGCTCCGCCCCCTCTTGTCTCCCTGGGCTGATCCGTAGGAGGGCTTATCCACCGGCTTACCGGAGGTAACGAGGGCGGTCACCGCGATAAAGTTATCCGCTCCCTCGTACTCGGAGGTCATGTGGATGTCGGGGCCCTTATCCCAGGCGTAGCCCATCGCCCTCCAGGGCGTGCCGGAGCGCATTACCCCGCCCACCTTGAGCAGCGGGCAGGCCGAGCCGTCTGGGTTCCACATGCCGCCATTGAGCACGTAATGGGCCTTTGTTTCAGCCTTGACCTGAGAGAGCGTCTTGCGGCAGTTGGTGACTCTCAGCTCAATCCGCTCCACGGACGAGAGCGGGATGTATGTAATGAGCTTACTCATGGTCGCTGGGCTTCTCGCCGTTGATGGGGCCGGGGTCGGCGGCGTTCTCCATCAGCTCAACCATGCCCTGATAGTCATTTGCGTTCCACAGGGCGGCCAGGGACTTGACGTTATTCTGGCGCTTTCTGATCCAGGCGTTAAATTCGTCGTTCTCTGCGGCCAGATCTACATTAGCTCCTAGGGCATCCCAGTCAGGCCGGAAAGCTACAGGCAGATTTTCCGCGCCGATGTCCACCGCCCTGCCGTGGCGGATGTTGTTCTGTACCATGCTGCCGCCTACACCCACATCCACATCGTTGGCATTGGCGATCGCGTAGCAGGCGGGGGTGAGCTCGTTCCAGTTGATGGTTTTCATTGTGGTACTTCCTTTCATTTTTGTTTTGTGGTATACTTTTTTCAGCCGTGGTGGCCCTTTATCCCTCTTGACCATAGATTTACCTCCCAAAGGATCTGTGATCAGGGCCGCCGCGGTTTTCTCTTACGTGATGGTGGAGGTGCCTTATGAATATCGTTGTAATCTGCTCCAAGTGCGGAGCTGTGTGCCCATCCACATGGGTCAACGGTCAGCGCGAGTGGCTGTGGGAAGGCCAAAAGTGCGAAAAGTGCGGCGCGGAGGCTTGGGCCGCTCACGACCCAAACCGCGATTGGCGCACCGGGAAGCCACTGGAAGCCCCCTCCCGCTTTGCTCCAAAGGATTGACCTCTGCCGCCCAGACAGGGCGGCTTTCTATTTGGTCAGTTGAGCGGCCAGCTCTTGGTACTCCTCGGGGGTGAGTCGGTCGGCGGCGAGATAGACATCCATCTTGTCCTGGAGGCCGTCGGTGCGGCCCCGGTCAATAAGCAGCTTGCAGAGATTAAATACCGTGTTCATGTCCTTCCCCTCTTTCTTAGACAGTATTAGTGGTGATTTCCAACATGCAAAGCCGCTCCTCATGGTCGGCCAGCATCTCCAGAGTAATGCCCTCTGCCGAGGGCGATTCCGGCCCCGACGGTCTTGTGTCCGGGGCGGCCTGTCCCGTTTCGGGGTTGTAGAGCCACCCCTGCTCTACATCGTCCTGTACCTCTACACAGCGCCGTGCAAATGCCTCGCTATACCACTTCTCCGGCGGAAGTGCATATTCCGGGATGATTTCGCGGATAGTGTTATCCTCATTTAAATAGACTGTTTTCATTAAGAAATACCTCTTGCGTAAATCGCCACATATCCATCGCCACCCTTGCCACCTCTGCCGCTGGGCTTATTCTCGCTGGAGCGGAAAGTATTCCCCGATCCAGCACCTCCTCCTCCACCGCCGCGGGTTCCATCAGTACCATTTGTTGCATTGGTCTGCATGGTAGCTCCAGCGCCACCGTTACCTCCTCCGCCGTCACCGCCATTTCCGCCGGGATTGGGCGGGTCATTAAGGCTAGGAGCACCACCCCCGCCACCTCCACCACCGAAAGGTTTAAATCCAACAACAGAAAGAATAGGCCCGTCCTGGCCATCGTTATTCTGTCCACCGCCCCAGCCACCTATCATGAGCCAGCCGGGGGAAATCTTATCGTAGTCTCCATCATCACCGCCACCCAGGCCGCCTGAAGGGCCATACTTATTACCAGCGTCACAGTTGCCGCCTGGTACGGTAATACCAAAAGCGCTACTACTCCCACCATTGGAGCCTTTATGATAATCCTCTTCCCCAAGAGAAACACCTCCACCGGCTCCACCAGCTCCAACAACAATACTATTGCTTTGGATGGTACTGCTATCCAAAACATGGAAGCACGCTACGGCCCCACCCCCGCCGCCACCTCCACCGTGATCTCCATGCGAACCGCCTCCGCCGCCAGCGCCAACCACAACCACAAAAACATCTGTATATTTGCGGTCGAACGTATGGGTGTAGCTCCCCGGCGATGTGTATTCCTTTACTAGGCTATATCCGATTGAGCCAAGTATCTGACCGAGCGCCTGGTCAACTGTATGGTTCCCGGCTGAACCCCATATCTTGGTTTCTGTGGTGTCGCTTAACAGGGTTCCTTTGTTCAGGGGTGTCCCCTGCCGCGACCACCCTGCCTCATTGATCCCGTTCAGGTCAATGGGAAATGTCCCGGCGATCAGCGCCGTGATAAAATCCTCATAGCTAGGATACAGGGAAAGCGCTGCCGCCACCGTTTTCAAATACCGGCTACTTCCGTTTCCAGCAATAATTCCATCTTGCATTGTTACACCTCACCACAAAATATTTCGCCGCTCACAAATGGCGACCGCTTCAAACGAGCGCGGATCTGGTCCGTCAGCACCAAAACCCGCTCAATGTGATTGGCCCCTTCATGGGTCAGGAACTCCATCGAGGCCGGGATTGCTGGGGCGTTGGCAAGGGGGAACGTGCCACCGATCGCCCCCACGTTGGACAGGTAGTCCGCCATCTGTGCCTGTAGCGGAATGTCATCCATAGCCCAGGCAATATCCTGGTTGGCATATCCGGTGATGTATCCAGCCTCCGAAAGCCACCGGTCCAGATAGGCCATGGCTGTATTGACCCGGTTGAGATCAGAGGCGTTGTATGTCCCACGGTCGTTCAGGGCGTCCACATCGGCCTGTGTCCGGTCGGTAACCATGCGGATGATGTAATAGCTGGCCGTGGTAGTCAGCCCCGCCCCGTCCTTGGCAACGACCGTGACGTTGTTCTCCCCAACCTCAAGATTCAGGAGGAAGGAAAATCGTCCATCCGGCCCAACGGTCGGGTGTCCCGCCACCGCCCCGTTGTCCATCACGGTCATGGTCACCGGAGGAGCGGTGGCATCGTTGGTTTGCCCCGTGATGGTAACCGTATAGGCATCCGTTACCACCTCCTCGAAGGACAGCAACGCGGACAGCACAGGCGGTACGGTATCTACAATGTAGTTTGCCTCCATCGTAGCTGCGTTCCCATCGTTGTCGCTGATGCCCGCCTGGACGGTGTGCGGCCCCTCCGCCAGAGCAGTCCCTGGCGTATAGGTGATGGTATACGTCCCGCCTGCGCCCGCCGTGACGGACACCTGCTCCGCCGGAACTGCCTTCCCGTCCAGCTTCACTATGGCGCTGTCCGGGTCGATACCGGAGCCGCCATCGTTGTCCTGGGCGGTCCACGTCACCGCAGGCGTGTTAGTGGTCACATAGCCCGCCTCCGGGGATACCAGGGTCAGGATGGGCGGGATGGTCTCCCGCACCACCAACCGAAGGCCCGGCAGATTGTCCCCGTCTGTAGTCACCACCACGCCGCTGTCGTTGATAGCCTCTACCGTTACGTCGTAATACCCATCCGGCTGACCGCCGGAGAATGTATCCGGCGTGATAGCCGTCTGATAGGCTCTGGCGTCTTCGTTGTAGGTCAGCATGTACCACTGACCATTGAACTGCGCCCGCACCTGGGTAATCGCCACGCACTACACCTCCCCAGCCTGGACCTCGCCACTGTGCCAGAGGTCCTCCCGCTCTCCGCCCTGGGCGTCGATGACTACGACAGACAGGACGGTGGGTAGCCCGACTGATACGGGGTTGGGTGCAAAACTGGCCGAAATAACCAGCGGCGTCCATGTTTCGGACATACTCACCCCTCCTTGTCCCAATAGATAACGGCACAGCCCTGTGCCCCTGCCACTCCGGGTTTCCCCGGCTCTGGCTCGGCATACACCTTAAACGTAGTAGCGCCGCCGCCCTCCCACGTGTAATGCTTATACACGCCATAGCCTGGAGCTCCACCCTTTCCTCCGGCTCCGCCATCTCCGCTGCCTGGCTTAGGTGACGCTACGCCGGTGCGGGCGTATGATTCGCCGCTGGCTACATCAGAGTAACCCTGTGGGTATGTATTACCGTTTGCGCTAGAGTAAGGGCCAAAAATGGTATTAAAACCATCAAAAGACACCTCAAATGACTGTTGTGGATTGATGTCGATGGTAGCTGTCCACACCTTTCCACCCACGCCGTCCGAACCATCTGCGCCGTATTCACCACGCTCACTATCTCCATATCCGTCTTCCGATTCCTGCCTGCCCATGGTGCCAGGCTCTCCATGGCCTCCGCCCTCCCCCTTGCCTACCAGGATAATCCGTAGCTGTGTGGCCCCGGCTGGTGCTGTCCACACGCCGCTGGAGGTGATCACCTCCATGCCATCATAAAGGAAGATTCCATCAGCCTGGAGCAGCACACTGGAGCAATTGCGGAGGACTCCATCCTGGAGAGATAAGTCCTGCTGTATTCTGCGGCCCGTGGTTGCGGTGCTCTCATTCAACCAGACCGTATCCACATCCCCAATTTCAGAGGCCGGGTCTCCACGGCCTACAATCTCTAGTTTGTTCCCACCGTAGGTGGACAGGATTGCCCGCGCAGCAGTCAGCGCCTGGGATTGCGTCTTAATAAACGGATTTTGGATGGATTTTGTCTCGTTGGAGGCAGTGGAGTTCCCGGATACCACATACTGGGTGTCGTCCCCATCGTTCAGCGTAAAAAACAAGGCGGCAATATCGGCGTTGGCTTTCATGGTCGGATAATCAATTAAGTTGTCCAGGGTGATTTTACTCCCCTGGTTCCACATGGGTTCGGCGGTCAGGTATCCGGTCTCTGCGTCCGCCCTGGGCCACGTACCCGTCGCCATGCAGACATATCTCAATATATCCCCGCATGTCATACCAACCACATCGTCAGCCACGCGGACGCTTGCCTCCGCGCTTGCGTAGTTTGGGTCTACCGCGTACATGCCCGCGAAATTTTCTCCCATCTGGGCCACTAGGGCGGAAATCCAGCCAGACAGGGTGGTAGGCAGGATGGACGGCGGGATAAACTCACGATCAGCCAAAAGGCCAACAATATCGACCAGATCCCACTGCATGGTCAGGCCGTTGTCTCCGGTTTTCCAGCCGCCGGAGTACTGATAAAACACGCCGGCTGGCTTGTACTCTACCGTGTCGTCCGAAAGCCGTACTCCTATAGAGACCGGGATGCCCTGGCGCTCTTCGATGGATTGGAATACGCCATTTTTGCTTCGCGGCTCAAAGCGGCGGCTCAAGTTGTCCATTTTGATGGTACATGTGCCATACGGTAGTGTCATACAGGATACGTCCCCCTGGTGCTTAAGAGAAAACACGGCAATCTCATTTCCTGTCCACTTCTCATACAGGCCCGGAATAATTTCAGGTATCCGTATACGGCGGTTTTCTTTCGACCATTTGGTCACCGTCACCCGAATAGCGTCCGGGTTGTTAACGGTGAATCCGTCCAATGCAATGCTGGACGCAGTATTGCCGGTCACTGTCTTGGTGTAGTAGGCCGTTCTGCCCTGCATGACCTCCACAGTAAAGTCGGCGGGCACTCCGTCCCAATCCGCTGATGGGAAGTAGATGGAGCACGCCTGAAGGATGGAGACATTGGAAAAATGCTCCTCTACCCACACCGCTGGGGAAAACACCCCATCCGCGCCGGACAGGGTATCCCCCAGGAAGCCGATATGATCGGCCCCATGGAGTGGAAACAGCTTGAACTGCCCGTTGAGTGCCCAGCGGTTAGCCTCAAGCGTAGCGTATGGAACAATCTCCATCTCCTTGTCGTGAATTTGCTCCGGCTTGCATACGTTAGCCATGCCGGAGCTGGATACTGTGCCATAGGTAATATCCGGGTCAATAATATCTATGACTGCTTGTAAATAGATCCGTCTGGTGTCGCCCACAATCGCTGCCTGATACGCTGTGGTCGAACTAATCACTGGGTTTCACCTCCCTTAGTTCTACCGAGAAATCACCCCACATTGGGACGGGAACAAGGGTTTCTATGGGCTCTCCATCTTCGTCAACAATTTCACCCATAACTTGACGGCTCCACATAAATTTTGGATAGGTCAGCTCTGTTACCATGAATTTTGATGTGATCATCTGTTCAGAGTGCGGGGGAAGGAACAAACATGTAATGGCCTGTCCTCTCCCTTTTTCGCATGCGGAAAGCACGGAGTTCCTCATTTGATCCGTGAAATATCCATATTGGTAGCGCAAAACCCATACATTCCCGCGCAGTTCTCTTACAATCCTGCCGGTGACCATCTCCACATCTACGGAAAGCGGTTTTAACTCTGCGATATAGCCGCCCTTTTGGCTTTCCGGCAAGGTAACTGGTGTGCCTGTGGTATCCAATACAAGTTGATTCACGTGTTTTCACCGCCTTACGTTGGGTGGAGAATTGGCGTACCGTTTGCCTTTGCGTAGTTAGACAGGGGGCCAAGCAGATAGGAGGCGAATTTGGTGCCGTCAGGCATCATTAGATTAACTGTAATACTCCCTCCAGACATCCCTGCTCCCTGCACAGATGCTGAAACTCCGTTGACCATACCAGCGGACGCCACACCCAACCCGGACGACGCAAAGTCCACGCTTGCGGTGCCGAAGTCCATACCACCCTCGATATCCCGGCGGATACGGTCATATTCATTGTCCCAGCCCTGTCCTAACCCAAGCGCCATGTTTTTGCCCATGTCGGCAAACACCGTAGAGGGAGAGTGGATTCCAAGGAAGTCCTTCACACCGTCCACAATGCCGGAAAAGAACCCTGTAACCTTGTCGTAAATCCATCCAGCCATTTCCTGGATGCCCTTCCAGATCCCCTCCACAATGCTCTTGCCCACGTCAACAATGCCGCCAATCAGCGCCCCGATGCCCTCCACAATGGCGCTGATGATCTGGGGAAGAGCGGCCACCAGCGCGGGAATATTGGAAAGGATGCCTTCAATAAATTTCTGGAGCAGCGAAACGCCGGACTGGATGATTTTGGGTAGCGCCCTGGCAATGCCCGTCGTTATTGCGCTGATGATTTGCGGGATGGATGCGACAAGATCCGGAATTGCGCCGATGATGCCGGAAACTAGGTTTAAAAGGATGTTGATTCCCGATTCAATAATCGTCGGGAGGTTGTCCGTGATGAACTGGACAAAGGCGGTGATGATTTCCGGTAGGGCCGCAGTCATTTCCGGTATGGCCCCGAGGATGCCGTTCACGAGATTGTTCAGCAGTTCCGCACCCTTGTCAAGAACCGTTGGGAGCTGCTCTGTGATGTAATTCAGAAATTGTGTGATGATTTCTGGAATGCGGGACACCATATCGGGCAGACCCGTCTCAATACCGGTGGTCAACTGATCAAGAAGCTGCACACCCATATCCAGCACTTGCGGAAGCAGTTCGGTTAATGCCGCCCCAATTTCGGCTACAATTTGTGGAACCGCTGCAACCAGTGTCGGGATACTCTGCACTATGCCGCTGGCAAGGGAGGACAAAATCTGAACGCCCATGTTTAGAAACTCAGGCAACTTCGACACCGCTACATTAACCAGTCCCTGCACCGCCGTCGAAAACTGCTGATCTGCCCCAGCCGTTCCGCTCAACATGCCGGAGAACGCTGTTGCCACATTTGAGATTGCCGGAAGGAACTCTGAAAGCAGCCGGTTTTTTACGTTGGAAACGGTCTGCCCAAGAGTGGCTAGGGTTGCGTCAAGCTGTGCCTGGTTATTTCGGCTCTCTACCAGCGCCTCATTATTGCGGTAAAAGGCTTCGCTGGCTTCATCATAGGTTCCTGACAGGGTATCCATGATGAGCTGATTCCGCTCACTCTCAGAGGAGCAGGCTGAAAGCCTGGCATTAAAATCGTCCTCGCTGATGCCCGCCCAGTTGAGGGCGTCGGCAAGCACGCCGGTAACTTGCCCCACTTTTGCCGTCTCATTACTGGCCTCAATCAGTCCCTCGATGGGGAGACTGTCGCCAAATGTACCGGCAACACCAGCAGCGATATCCGTCCAAGTAGACACATCCTCTGCGCTGTCTGCCAGCTTCGCCAGGAGTTGGCTTGCTTCGGTGGCGGTATCCGTATCCCCCAGGATGCCGTAAAAGGCGTTATAGGCTTGCTGTGCGGTTTCCGCACCATACCCAGCCGCTTCAAAGGCGGTGTTGAGCTTGCCCATTGCAACTCGATATTCCTCTGTCGAGGATTCCAGGGCCAAAAGCCCCACCACAGCGCCAGAGGCCGCAGTTCCAATGGCCGCTATACCCTTCGCAGCCACTTTGCCAGCCGACGCAAGGCCGCTCTTTAGCTTAGACGCGAGGCTACCCCCACTCTTAGATACATCCTTAACACCGCTGTCGTACTCGCTGGTATCCAGGCTGATTTTCGCAAATAAATCAAAAAGATTAATGGGTGCCACCTCCTTTCGCGGCACCGCTTAGCCCTTCCCCATCAACGCTTAGACAGAGGCGATTTTTTGTTTCATATGCGCAACAATTTCTTCCGGCGTTCTGATTTCCTCCGGCTTCGGGTCCTCAGTGTCAAGATACCGGATCTTCATGTAACTTCCTCCGGCATATTTTGCTGTGTTTTCTGTAATGAATTTCAGCGCGTCGGTGACATAGACCCGATACGTTTTTTCTTGCATTTGCTTTTTCAGCAGGACAGGTAAGACGGAAAGCAATGCTTTCGCGCCCATTCTTGGGGCAGACAACAGGGCCAGAGTTACGCTGTCCCGTCCCCCTGCCCAAACGATCTGAAAAAATCCAGCAGGTCCTTGTCTTTGAAAACAGAGCGGATTTGCAGAATCGTTGTCAATACGTTCTGCTTTGCCACCGCCTCTGCCGTTGTGTCGTTCAGAACGGACAAAATCCCAAACACATCCGCCCGGTGGTCTTTCAGGAGCAGCGGGGCCAGAACAGCGCATTTCTTTGCCGCATAGGTATACAGCTCCGCCACGCTCTTCCCTTTGCTGTCAAACTTTTTCCCAAGCTCATCCAGGAGAGATTTGTCCCCGGTGATATTGGCAATATAGGGCGTAACCTCGCACAGCACGTCCGCCGCCTGATCGGTGGTCAGTTCAGATAGTTTCATAGTATCAACCCTCCGCGGGTGCGGCGCTGTAGAACTCCATTGGCATGGTGTCCTGCGCGTCAATGGACACATGGCCGGTCAGCTCCACAGAGACCTGCCCCTTGCCGTTCTTCGTGGTCTGGAGCGTAAAGCCGCCGGTAGACAGTGCATTTTTCAGGCACACGGCAACCATGCCGCCGTCCGCTCGGTCTCCTACCCACCAGAGGTCGGAAAAGTCCGTCTGCTTCAGGTCACGACGAGGGGTAATTTTTGTAGTATCCGGGCTTCCAATATCCGCTGCTCCAAGAGCCAATCGAATAGACTCCGGGGACGTGCCGAGTGAGGTAAAGGACATCTTGCACTCCCAGCCGTCCAGATGCTTGAGCTCCATCATATTGGTGGGGCAGTTGTCCACATCCTCGCCCATGTCGGAATAAGTAGGAACGCAGGAAATATTGATGCCGCCGGTGGTGGGACACACAATGTCAGCATCCTCCGGTGCCGTCGGTGTAGATGGAGTAAATTTCTTTAGAACCACCCCCGCGTCAAGCTGCATTTCCTCAAAGGTGCTCTGCGGGATGACTGTAAATTTGCCCATAAGGGCCTCCTTTCTAGCTGAATGTCAGGTATTCAGCGGTGATGTTGATATAACGGCGCTTAATAGCCGGGTCGTCCTGGTACACAAGGCTCTGACACCACGGCGAGCCGCGTTTCAGCCAGATGTATCCCTCGTCGCAGGGGAGATATACGCCGCCGTAGCCAATGCGTTGGGATAATTCCTGTGCCTTTTCATCGGGAATTGCCTCGCTCTCTGTGCGAAACCACAGATTAACTGTCAATCCGATTTCCCCAGCGTCAAAGGCCCCATCTGTGTATTCGTAGGTGCCATAGGGCATGACCACATCTTTCGGCACAGAGGATGCCCGATAGAAGGGCATGAACTCATTGAACCAAGCAAACAGGGCTTTGTTTTTTGTCATACTGCCCCCGCCTCCTGCCATGCCTTATAGATTTTCGGACCCTGTACTGCTATCCAATCCACCATTTCCTCATTAGTGGCCCACGGCCCATCAACAGAAAATGTGTTGCTTCCAAGCCCACTTTCATCAAAGAACGCATGGACTATTTCATGGCGGAGCGTTTTTTTCTCAGAGGCGGAAATGGTTTCTTTTGTCTCATGCTCCCATCCTTTGTACGTGGACATATCGCAAACCACAATTTTCTTTGTTAGCCAATCACAATACCCATCAATGCTGCGCCGCTCAAATGCTTCATCTTCGGCGTACTTCTTGATTTCGATGGTGTATTCTGTTCCGAGAACATTCACTATCATGTGGTTAGCGTCCACCTCTCCGCAGTGAAGTATTTTAGCGGCAGCGTGGAGGAACGAGGGGCCTGCTTATCCTCTGGGTTGGAGGTCACGCGGTACGTCTCCCCGGTGGTCTTGTCCTTGAATACATCGTTGTACTCAATGGGCACGGCCTTGTCCACCAGCGCGGAGTAGAGGCTTGTCACGCCCTCCTTTTCCGCTCTCCGGGCCTCCATAGAGGTGTCCAGCGCCTGATAGTTGGTAAACTCCGCGCCCTCTGTCCACTCCACGATGTACCCGCCTGCACCGTCTGGCACGCGCTTTTTTTCCATCAGCACGCATGAATGGGCAAAATCGTCTAACAAGCTCATATAATCCCTCCAATCCTCCGCCATGCGTTCAGCCGGCTTTTAAATACATCCTGCCAGCCAACGACTACACCGCTGGCGTTGGTGGCCTTGCTGTAGGAGTAGCCACCAAACGATTCCGACGTGTACGGCCCTGGGGTTCCGTTCTTTTCGTTCCAGGCCACTATTTCCTCGCTTAGAGTAATAACAGCCTTTGGGACCGCCAGCGCCCATACAGCGCCAGTGAACGTCTCGCCGGTCATGTCTGTGGCCGGGTATTGGTGAAGCCCGTCATTAAAGACAGACCCCATCACCCTGAAATACTGCCCTGTTTGCAGGAAGGGCAGCGTAATGCTGCCGTCCTGCACTGTGAACTCCCCGGAGTGAATGCCGTCAGGCACCAAAAACCAGTTGTTCAGGTGTCGCAAAACTTGTTCCAGCATCACGCCGCCCTCCTTTTATGCTTCTGTGGTTGTCACGGTAATCTGAATGGTACTGTCGTCGCTGAGCGTACAGGTGCCGCCGGTCACTGCGCCGCCCGTTGTGGTCAGTGCAATGGCCTTAACAGATTTTCCGTCGGCACCAGCAGCGCCCGCCGCTCCGGTGTCTCCCTTGTCGCCCTTTGCGCCGGCGGTGCCAGTATCGCCTTTCGGACCCCGAGGTCCCGTTTCACCGGGGTCTCCTTTTTCTCCCTGGGGCCCCTGCGCTCCGGTTTCCCCTTTGGGGCCCTGCGGTCCGACCTGCTCATTCTGCACGCCAGATTCCAACTTGTTGAGCTTTTCGGCGGTAATCAGATCGCCGTCGCTCCATGTAGTGGGTGTGTACGCCATTATTTCACCTGCTTTCTGCCTACTCTTGCCTTACCGGCTACCCCCGACCCGACGAGGCCGGTTTCGGACGGGGGCGTTATTCCCCCGCTGAAACGGTGATTTTGGCAATACCGTCCAGATACTCGGCCCACAGCTTCATGCCCATAATGGCGTAGGTCTCGCCCACGGCGGTGGAGTAGTTGCCCTGGGCGTGGAAGCCAATCAGGTTGGTCTCGCCCTGTACCGTATAATTCAGACCAAGCCGGGCAAACTCGCTGTCGCCAGGGTCGGCATAATACAGGTCGATATTCTCCACAGGGGTGGCGATCACAGTGTTCCGCGCAATGGCTGCATTGCCGGAAACAGTAGCAGGAAGCAGGAACAGAGTGGAATACCCCATAAAGTCCTTGACATAGTTGATGCCGAACTGGGTCTGGACAGTAATGTCCGCCGTGCCCAGGTAGTCATAGGCGTCCAGGATGTTGGCAAATCCAACAACAGATGTGACATCCTTCGCCATAACCGCAAACTTGTTCAGAACCTCGCCCTGGGCCTTTGCAAGGGCGGCCTGCCAGGTGGTTGCGGTGCCGGTGAGAGAACCGGTGTTCAGGAAGGTGTAGAAGTCCCCCAACACCACGTTCTGGAGCTTAGTGAGAAAAGCGTCGTCGCTCTTTTCCACGGCGATCTCCGCGCCATACTTGTCCACGTCCTCGATGGGAACGGCCTTGGCATACTTCTTGATGGTCAGGTCTGCCTTGGTGGCCTGTGTGATGGTCGCCTTGCTGTACGGGATGACCTCGCCAGCGCCCACGTCGCCGTCCTCCAGGGTCACGTCGGCAGTGTAGGAGATCAGTTGGGTGCCGGGGGCCTTTCGAATGGGCCGCATAATGCCCAGGATAGTGCGCAGCGCATCCCAGTTGTCGTTAAACCGGGTAACGAAGTCCACCTCTCGGGCCGTCACGCTGGTATAGGTATTGGGGAGGGAATCCCTTGGATTGGTAAGGCTTTCAACTTTCGTAGCAGCCATGTAAATTCATTCCTTTCATGTAATTTGGTTTTCCATTAGCGCCTTTTGACGCTCAGAAGCGGACAGAACATACCGGCCATGATCGTCTTTTTTGTAAATGTCCGCCTTTGTCATAGCCGCCGCTCCAGGGCTGGCCGGAGGTCTTGCGGTATCTGCGCCTTTGGTGGTAGTAGTCTCAATAAAATCAGACCACTCTCCTTTGATGCTCTCTGTGAGTTTGTCCGCATCCTTGACAGCACCTTTATCATCCAGTTCCACGCTGTCCACATCGGATACACGGAGTACGGCGTCCAGCCGCTTCTCGCTTACTCCGGCCTGCTTCAAAAGCTCCCGGTACGCCTTTTCCTTTGCGCTGCGGGTCTCTTTCTTGGTTTGTTCGCCTTTATAGGCTTCGAAATCGTCCTTGAGAGCCTGATACTTGGTCTTCCACTTTTCGGCGGTTGTTGCGCTGTCCTCGGCGGTCTGCTTCTCGGTTTTCAGGGCTTCGATCTCTTCGAGCTTCTTGCTGTACCGCTCTTTTTCCACGAACTCCCTGCCAACGGAGGAACTGACGGCCTGCGCCAGCTTGGCAACGGCATCGGAGGGGATAGACCCATCCTCGCTGGTGTATTTCTTGATAATGCTGTCGATGTCGAACATGATTACATTCCTTTCTCGCTGTTACGGGCGCTACCCTAAGAATGTTTATATAAAACCCGCAGAAGTGGGCTTTACCAAAAAGAAAAAGGAGCCAATTTACAAGAAATTCTTGCAAATCAGCTCCACTTAGCCCTTCCGCCTAAACGCTTATAGGCGGGAACAATATTCGATTGCTATGTATTTATTTTATCATTTTCCTTTTGAAAAATCAATCAAATCTTCTTTTATTGTTCCAATCACTTCCCGCCTAACTCGAACAATTCTTATTCCATCTTTGACAGGTCTAAACTCAACACATTCTTTATTTCCCAAAGCCGAATTTATTTTCTCAATGATCTTTTCATCCATTTTTTAATTCATCCTCTATGATATTCCGGTAGGTTTGTGCGTGGTCGGCTACAGCCGGTTTCAGAAACGGTTGCGCCGGGTTTCCTGCCGTCCAATGCCAGTTCCCCTCATCGTCCTGATAGACCCATGGCGTTGGGCGTCCACCTTCTGCGTATTTTCCGGTTCCAAGCTCCACATAGGTGGCATACTCCATATTCGTCCCGATGTACACCGCTGGCTCACCGTCATCTACTGAATGGGTGATACTGTTCCGTAGCCTTCCAGTGTCAACAGGTGCAAGGTCTTTCGCGTACCCCTCCGCCTGACTCCCGCAGCGTTCCAGAGCCCGCACAACGGCGTCGTTCATGGCGTTCAGCACTTCGGCACTGTAATCATTAAATACCACACCGCCCAAATCCTTAGCCACGGCTTTTCACCCACCTTTTCCACTGCTCATAGGTCATTTCTTCCACGACCACATTCTTGCCCGTCTTAGGGTCGCGCACACGCATTTTGCGCGGCTCCGCTTCGATGCCCGGCGCTTCTACCGTTCGCATGGTACAGCGGCAATTATAAACATTAGCCGGTTTTGCCCTCGGGTCTCCTGGATAGCGTATCTTCCCCAGTTCTGAGGTAAATTGTTCATCCCAGTCCACCGTCTGTCCGTCCAGCTTCTGGTGGCTGTGACGGGTGCGTCCGTCCTTTGTTGCAACCCAACGTTTTCTGACCTTTACGCCCATATCAGAGGCGGCTTTGTAGCTGTCCATGCGCCCGGCGTTCTGCGCCCCGGTAACTGCCGTTCTAGCCGCTCTCACGGCGCTGGCCCGGTTCATTTCGAATACTCTGGCTTGCAGGTCAGTTGCTATCTTTCCCACGCTCTTGCCCTGCAAAAGACCGCCAGCGACGCTCTTGGTTATCTGTTTCTTGCCCCATTTTAGGTCAATGCCACGCTTAAGCGCCTTTTTCTTGGGATAGTAGGGCATCAGGTCGGGCCTTTCCACGATCAGGCGCTTCACCGTGGCTTCATCCCACAGCGTAAAACCCACATTTCCTGATACTTTTTCGATGGTGTAGGCCGCATAATTTCGATTGAGGGTGTATATGCCCGGCGTGGTGTCGTTGACATAGGCAAGAGCAACCTCGTTGGCTTTTGTATACCGTTCTGCCACCTTTACGGCCAAATCGCCAAAACGTTCTCCTCGCCCTATTTGGTTCAGCCGCCACAATTCATAGTCATGCTCTGTCCAGACCTTCCCATTTATCTCCGTCCCGATCAGCTTCCGCATTTCCTCGTCCCGCACAACAAAGCGGTTAAAATAGTCGATTACGGTCTTTTCCAGGTCATCCCACGCCTCACGGTAAACGCGGGAAATTCGGCGTTCCAGCCTTTCCAGTTCTTCATCCGTCCACTGGTGCGCCCTGTCCGGCTTCGGCATCCTCCGTCACCTCGGTTTCCTCCTGCGGCGGGAAGTCTGGTTCTGTCTCTACCCGCTCCATTTCCTCGGCTGCTTTGCGTTCCATAAGTGCATCGAATTGGTCAGCGTCGCCGTTGATGGTCAGCAGCTTCTTGGTGATGTACTCGTCGTCGTAATACTCAGCGCCCATAAGAATGGTCTGCGTCTCTTCCGCTCGGTTGATTATGCGGTTGCGCGTATAGCTTGGCGAATCGTTAATGCCTGCCAATTCCAAAATGCCTAGAATGAACTCCGTAACGCTTGCCTCAAAGTCATCCGCCTTCAAATCAAGCGGCGTGTAGCTTGCCGCAATGGCAGTGGCCGTCTGATTGCCCGCCGACACCGCCGAACTATCGAAGGCCTGGAAATCCTCGTACAGCTTGCGTTTAAGCATATCAATGGTTACGTTTGTTCCATTAAATGGGGCCTCAATGGTGTGCGGCTCCGCTGTCGCCCCCTCGTCTCCATCTGCCCCAGCGTGAACTATATGCGCCGTGCGTACCTTGTCCAGGAACTTCGCATCGTCCAAATCATCCATGCCGCCGCAGTTGGTCAGCACCCAATAGATCAAATTCCCCTCGTCCACATTGTTGACCATGTTGGATGTACAAAGGTCAAGGGCGTCCAGCGTGTTCCGCTTTCCCGTCAGCTCCGATAACCCATCATCGCCGTTTTTCAGCGGCACGATAGGAAAGGACGGATAGTTCTGCCCGTCGTAAATTTCTGTCCCGTCAGCTTCGGACGTGCGCAGGCGCAAGATATACGGCCGTTTTTCTTTCAGTACCGCTATGTCCTCGCCTTTTCGCCGGATATAGTCCGTGTATCCGTCCACCTCGTACAGAGTGGCCCGCAGCGGCTTGTCATCAGATACCTGCCAGAAGCGGATACCGGCCATCAATGCGCCGTTTTCCTCGTCATATAACGGGACAAACTCCCGCAGTTTGAACACATCCACATGGTCCAAGTTCCAGAACCCAAAGGACACGCCGGCAATCAGGGCGTATTTCCCAGCCTTGACCATTTCCAGGTCGAACTTCTTCCCCAGCTTGTCCTTTGTGGCCTCGTTCTGGAAGGTCACGCCGTTGCCCAGCAGGTAGGATACCTCCTGCCGCACGTAAAAGCCGAAGAAGGAGGATGCGATCTTGTGATTGGCCGTATACATATCCATGTGGGCGCGCCCTTGCATGTCATATATGATTTTCTCATAGCGGTTGATAGTCGGATTCTCGCCCTTAAAGTACAGTTCTGCGTCAGCTGCCATTTGATATGCCTTGCTGCCTTCGTGCTCATTGATCGCCCGCCAGATAAAATCCATTCTGGCTTTTTCATCCTCACCCACAGCAAGCAAATCCTGATATGTAAGCAAAAAATCACCTCCCCCACAGCGGGATATATTGCGGCTGGCTTGCCTTACGTACCTTGTGCCGCAGAATCGTCATTACAAAATAGCGAATATCGTCCATGGCGTGGTCGTTCTCCTTGATTGGCTTGTCCTCCGTGGATTTATCGTCCCAGCGGTATAGCCCAAACTCACGGATACCGTCCTTGCAGGAGCGGTGAACTTTGATCGTCCCGTCCTGAATGTAGCGGCTGGTGGTGACGATGCCGGGAACCACATCATTGACCGCTTTTTGTACCCGGAACCGCCGATGCCGCCTGATGACCTCGATAAACGAAGCTGCCGATGGGTCAACTACTACGGATCGCACCGGCAAATCCCCAGCCAGCTTCTCCAATTCCGTGTAGTATTCCTCGTCTGTCTTGCTGATCTGCTCCGTCCGCCCGGAATAGTAATACTCCCGGATTCTGGTGGCGTTTTTGCCGTCCCAGCACCACAGCCCGGCGGAAAACGGGTTCAATGTGCCATAATCGCAGGAGATATAGTATTCTCCATTCTCCGGAACCTCGTCCACGATGTTGCTCTCGCCAAACATGGGGTAGATTAGTCCCTCGGCCAGCGCCCACCGTCCCAAAATATAACGGTCGTAAAAAACCGTTCCTCGATACTCCCGCTTTAGGTTCTCCACAAAAGCCTCTGGGAGAAACGGATTATCATCAATTGTGTACGTCTGGCTAAAAATATCCGCTTTGCTGTCCAGAAACACTTTCAGCCAGTGATTCGGCCCCTGTGGATTGTACGTACCGTCAAAGCATGAATACGCTTTATCCAGGCGGCTTTTCAGCAGTTCAAAGACTTCCTGGCTCCAGTCTGCCACCTCGTCGCCGTAGCAGTATTTGATGGACGCGCCGCGGATTTTCGAGACCTGGGAAACCTTTTCAGCTCCAAGGCAGTAGCACTTTTCCCCAAATATCCACGCCGTATTGTCGCTGGAGATCGTGCCAACAAGAGCATCACCATAGATCGTTCGCATAGGCTCAAGCACATTCCGCTCAATGGTGGACTTGGTGACTCCAAGGATGACCGTCAGCCCATCCTTCCCGACGCGCTCCCGGATGCGGATTGGGATAATCCACCGAAAATCAAGGTATGTTTTCCCCGAACGAGTAGCCCCTCCCTTAAAGTTCCAGCGGTGATGCCCCTTTCGGACAAATTCAGTTTGTTTCAGACTTAACAGCATCCCTGAACTCCTTCAACAGCCCGTCCAGTTTATTCAAACTGTCGTTCCCGCTGGCTGTGTTCTTTGTGGCCTTGTCAACGATAATGCCGAAAGAAGTGGCGATTTGAGACAAACCGGCATCACTTATCTTTTCCGGGTCTGTCAGCGCCGTCAGGTGTAGGTCGATCGCTTCCTGCATCTTCTCTTTGCGGGTCTCCATGAAGGCCAACATATCCAGCGTGTTCTGTCTCTTTTTTTGTTGCGCCTTTTGGGCGAATCCTTCGCAACCTAACACAACACGCTTAACGGTATCTTTGGAAACCCCATTGATTTTCGCCGTGGCGTTATAGCTCTCGGTCTCCAGATAATCAGCCACAATTTTCTTTTTTTGTCTGTCTGTCAGCCGTGCAGCCATGTCACCACCTCGTCTTACCTTTTTCTTCTTTTCTTCTGCGCCTCTGATATGAATCCTGTTCTTTCTTCTTCTCTAACCATCCGGTCAAGAGTGCCAAAAGAAAACGTACCTCTTGAATCGATAAGCGTTTTCGCATTGGCTTGGTTCTGGAAAACATAAGTAATTTCTCGGCGAACAGTTTCGTCGCACCCCTCGCGGGGTGCGTGGATTGAAATGTTTTGCTTTTGAAATGCTTTTAAATGCTTTTAAATGCTTTTCGCCGCCTACTGTCGAGCACTGGCTCGGATCCGGCCAGCCGTCACAGCCTGTTAAGCGATACACCCGTGTGGGTTGATTATAGCTCCATGTTCGGATATACTTTTTCCCACACTCTCATGTGATAAGTATTGACTTCGCCATAATTGGCGTCGAAAATCTTTCTTACTTCATAACCCATATTTGAGCTTTCGCTCTTTAGTTTCCTCCAGTCAAACTTCTTGTGTGATACTCCGTTCAGATTTGCTACACGCTTAATGGAGTACCACTCCTTGCTCCTATCCAGCTCAGTCTCCAGTGCCTTTCTCTTATCCTGCTCGTCTCTCAGCGCAGTAAGCAGTTTGATGCCAAACTCCGGAGAGTTTATCATCTTGTCGATCGTGTCCGAGGTCATGTAAGCTCCGTGCTTGCGAATGCTGGGTAATACCTCACTCGTCACCCAGCGCTTGAACTTCTTTGCCCCAGGCAGCTTGCTGGACAACACCAGGGAGTACAGGCCACTCTCATTGATGATGGTCATGTTTCTGGACTGGCTGCCGTCGTGAATCCCGACGGCAGCTTTATCCTCGTTATCCACGTGTCGATCGAGCGCATCCCGCGGATTGCTGTACCCAAGCGCCTCGGCTACATCCTTTCCCACCAGCCACGGCTCCCCGGCCAATTCCACAGTACGAATCTCCCCAAACTCAGGGTTCTTAAAAATCATCAAGTCGTTCATGTAGATACCACCCTTTCTATTTTATTTCCCACCTTTATGTTGACTCAGGGCAGGGGAGTAAGGTGGCACCTCCCTTTTCGGCCCGTCGGCCTAGCCCTGATCTTTTGTTTGAGAGGCGGCGGGGGAATATCCCGCCATGCGTTTCCTCTCATTGGGCCACCCCCGTCTCCTGCAACTGCGGGGCGGCAAATATTTTTCAAAATATGTATTGACAATATCATATTTTATGATATAATTAAGTCATAAAAAGTAAAAGGAACAATATAGGAGGTAAAGTCATGAAACACTATGAATATTGCGTTTGCAAAGACGGCTGGATGATGGGTGCTTATATGGACGACAAGAAGGGAGCCGAGGATTGTGCCGCTCGTTATGCCTCCCAGTATCCTGACAGCAAGGTTGAGATCAAGGTCAATGTTTATGACGAAATGGAATACCGTTATTTCAAGGAGGTCGGTTGCTGATGACAAACAGAGGAGCATACGTGTTTGGCTGGGTGTTCGGTCGGCTCAACGCGGCGGCATATCCGCAGGAGATCGGAGGGGATCTCACCCTTGCCGCTCAGCGCCCGTATACAGCACTCGCCAGAGTCATTTCTGATGCTCACAGGCTTGGCCTCCTAAAGAGGGATCTCGACCGGCAGGTTGCTGAGGCGCTTTGCGAGATCACCAGCATTGACCCGCCCGTGGAGGGAGGGTCTGAAAAGTTCCAGCCCCTTGAAATGCAGGGGGCTTGGCAGTTAGGCTATTTTGCCGGTAAAGGCAAGCGCCCCCTTGCGTCTGTCGAGTTTGATATTGCCGCCGCCAGAAAGGCCAAAGGCTTGACTCAAGCCCAGCTTGCGGATGCGATGGACGTTAACCAGGCCGTGATATCCCGCTGGGAGAGCGGCAAGGTCAGCCCCAATGCCTGGAATTTGGACAAGCTGAAAGAAATTCTGAGCTAATCCTGCCGCCCCTCCTGGGGCGGCTTTTTTGCCCTCTCCAGCTCGTGCGCTTGTGGTGCCACCGCCCGCCTCAGGTGGCGAGGAGCGGCATATGGCGGACAGTAGGTTGTCCAGCCGCCCATTGGCATTTAATTTAATCGCGCAGTGCCTCTTTTGCTTTCCATCTGCGTTTGGAGCCGAGAGGCGGCATTGAGCCGCCACACGTCCACGGCGTTGTCCATGGCCGCCGCTTTCGCTTCTGCTGCTGCACTCGGCATATAAAGCACCACCACAAGATGATGCTTTGTCCGGCATACACCGGGCATCTCTGGAGCCACCGGGAGGAATCGAACCTCCAACCTACCGATTACAAGACGGTTGCTCTACCAGTTGAGCTAAGATGGCATATTTGCGCCGTCTCGCTTAGATTGACACACCCTGGTCTCGGCGGCGACATCATGATTAGCCACTCGCAGGGTAGTTTTCAGCGGGATAGCGCTGGTAGCTATCGCCCTACACAAGCGTCCGGCTTCCACGGATGGGAGCGACCCAATATAGCAGGCGGACTGAGTTGCACAGCCTGGAGATCACCCTGCTTCTGGCTCCTGCATATCGGCGGATTCCGTCTCTACACGCTCCGCCGGGCGCAGCCGCTTTCTATGTGTCGGCACACCGGGGCAGGTCATAGCTGCCACCGCTTTTTTAGCTCCGCCCCCATGACAGGCGGCTCGCGTCTTACTCTTCCCAGCGCCTAGACGCTCCGGCAGTCTGGTGTAGTGTCTTTCCACCGTCATCCGCCGCATGGAGGGCGCGACCCTCCGCCCAGTTTATCGGGTGGTTTTCAGCCTGCGGCATATTGCACACGGAGGGGGGTGGCGGCAGATCACCGACGCCACCCCCGCCATGTGAAGGAGGAAGGGGGATGAAAGAAAATGGGAGCGCGGGGGCACACGCTCCCACACTCCCATTTTAAAGTAAGATTCTTTCTTTGCTGTCCAAAAAAGGACAATTTAAAAAATTTTACCTGAAATTTGTTCGCCCGGTTAAGTAGTCCAAACTTACCTCATAGTAGTCGGCCAATGCAATCAAGGCTGTCATATTAGGACGCGCCTCCCCACGCTCATACTTTCTTACCGCACCACTCGGTAGACCGCATAACTCCGAAACCGTCACCATGCTTTTGACTGGTCTTTTCTCTTCTCTTAACCGTCGCAGCCTCTCCGGGAACTCGTTCACGGGCTATCCCTCCTTCGGCGGTTCAGGGAGTGGCATCCAGTGGGTGACACCGCCCGGCTCTCTTTCTCCGTGTGGTGTAATGACACGCCACTTCTTTCCCATGTCACTATGCCAGCCCATCATGGTCTGCCAGCGTTCATGCCAAAACGCCACCACAAGGACATCCGCTTGACTTTCCGGCAGCCTGTCCTTGACGCTGATCCACTCACTCACACTGTCCGCCCTCCCCGTCGTGGATGTTGCCGATGACAAAATGGCGCTTGCTCAGTTTGTACGGATGTAGTGGGGTGCTGCTTCCGCTTCCAATTCCAGTTGTGAAACATGGGATTCTGAGATCTGTGTTAAAAATAACTGGCTCTCTTGATCCGTTGTAGCTCAAAATATCACCCTCAAAAATCTTCACGCCGTTCTTGTCGGTCAGGCCGGTGTACTGGCAGAGCGTGGAAGGGTCGACCTCAAGGCAATTTACAGTAGAAAAAAGAGACTCGCCCTTCTTGTAAAGCACGGCACTCTCAGATGGTAAAATCGATCGCCCTCCATCTGCAAACGAAATCAAGCTTCCTTTCACCCACTCGCCATTATCCAGCCGCTTGGCTTTGAAAAGTATTTCTCTGGTCATTGGGCACCTCCGATGATCTCGTCCAATGTGGCCCGCCTTATGCTCCTCAGCGTAGGGAACGTTTCATCAAGGTTATCAAGACTGCCCTTATAGTTGTCTTCGTCATCATACATGTAAAATGTCTGTCCCACTATATCAACGTATGCCAATGTTTTAACAACTGGATATAGCACTTTGATAGCCTTCGCCCTCTCCACCTCCTGCTCCGTCCAGCGGGGCTTTCGGATGATGCGGTCTGGGTGGTTGATGGCATTTATAAGTACAGCAACGGTTGACATTTTGCATGAAAGAGAAGAAATAATAACCCGCCCATCCTCACAAACACAAATATTTTCTGCTGTTCCATCTGTATGTCGGTATTTGACATCCTCTCCGACCTCTACTCCCAGCACCTGCGCAATTCTTGGTTTATCCACTTGTTGTCCTCCTCTCAACCGCCTCTTTTGCTCGTTCTTCTCCGCATACAGGGGTAAAATTGCAAAGGATACCAAAGCATACTGCGTTTATATCCAGCTTCTCAATGTCCATTGTTGCCCTCCTCCGCTGGCTGCTGGAGCCACGCCAGCCACCCATAAACCTCTGCACAGGCTCCTCCACCCTCGTATTCAAGCCATCTCGCCAAATCTGCGTCGCTCATGGCCCGGATGCGGTCGGCGTTGGACAAAATTCGTCCTGGTTTGTACTGAGGGCACCAAGAAATTCTGGCCGTTGTACCGGCGTTATTGCAGTCATTTTTGCAAGTAATGCAAATCGTTTTCATGCGTTCTCCACCTCTTCCGGCGGCCCATCCCAGGCCGTCCAGTATTTGTCGTACAGATCCATCGCAAACGGCTTGATGTGCTTGCAGTACAGGTACCCGTCCTTTACCTCCTCTGCAATCTCCAGGCCGCCCCATTGGAGCTGGGCTATCCCTGCTCCCTCAATGTATATTGCGGTCTCCTGGGTGATGGATTCCAGCTCTGCGCGGGTGTATTGCTGTCTCATGGCGATACCTCCGGCGGGCGGTGCTTATACAACAGCAGGTTTTGTACTCCCTCCGTAGTATCCGCACAATGGGCCGGGTATCTGGCAGCCACTCCACCAATGTCATACAGCGCCTCAGTGTGCCCGATATACGTTTTGTCTTCGTTGTAGAGTGCCCAAACAATTTCCAGATACCACCCGACCTGATAGGCGGGTTCACATTGCTTCGGGTTTACATTGTGGCTTCCGTACCGGATAGCGTACATAAAAAATTTGTCAGCAGCCACGGTGTCACCTGCATACAGAGGTGCGCCATACTTATCGACCAGTCCAAGCGTCAGCGCCTCGTTCGGCGGGGTGAGGGTGGGCATCTCGTCAATATCGTCCATCACCATATCAATCAGGGCTGTTTGGTCGCTATCGTGATATTTGGTGTAATGCTCATAATAATCATGGTCTATGGCCTGTTTCAGTCGGTCTGCATCAATCGCCCTTGCCATCGTTCAGCGCCTCCAGCATCTCCATCTCCTCCGCGCTCAGAATCGGCGCTCTGGTGTTCCATTCTAGGCGGGCCGAAAATTCTTCTGGGGACACAACCCCTTGTTCTATTAGGCCGCAGTTTCGGCATCTGACGTAATCCAGCCCAACAAGAATACCATCATACTCCCCATAATCGACATTCTCGCTGCCACACCTTTTACATTCCAGCAGCATCCCCGCATCCGTCAGCCGCTTGGCCGCCTCTTTATTGCCTAGAAGGGCTAATTTGATATCATCCATGTATAATTCCCCTCTCTATGTCCGCTATGGCCTGGAAGATCGGGTAAAACTGTTGGGGGACTACGGCGTTTCCGTAACACTGCATCCACTGTTTGTACTGCGGATATCCCCCCATCCAATCGGGAATCCCATCATCCATTCCGCAAACTGGGGGGTGATGTACTGCCCAATACGTTCCGGGAAGATAATTCCAAGGCTGGCACTCAGCGTTTGTCCGTGTTTTCCGCTGTGCTCCTGTGGTGTCTGCCTGCGGATCGGCTTGAAGTCCTGACTTGCCCTTGGAGATGCCAAGAATACAAACCCTGTATCTTTCATGGTGCGCTCCGACAGCACAAGCCGGAATACTGAACGTCCAGACTTCGTATCCTTCTTTTTCCAAATCGGTGCAAATGGACTCATGTATTGTAGATAAGATGCCATTAACATTTTCGCCAACAACATATCTCGGCCGCAATTCGTCAATAACTCGCAGGAACTCTGGCCATAAGTGCCGTTCATCATTTTCTGCAAGCCGTTTCCCGATAACGCTGTGTGGCTGGCAGGGGAATCCGCCCGAAATAACGTCAACTGTTCGTAGTCCTGTCTTTTCATAAAAACTTTCTCCCGTCAATGTACGAATATCCCGCCAGCGCGGCACGTCCGGCCAGTGTTTTTCCAGAACCTTTGTCGGGTAGTCCGCCCACTCGCACTGTCCGACGGTGGTAAATCCGGCCCACTGGGCGGCAAGGTCAAGTCCCCCGATGCCGGAGAAGAGGGAGAGATGCGCCAGTTTCGTCGCCTCGTGGTCGCCCAGCAGGGCGCGCGTCTTATCGTCCATCGTTCGGCACCTCCTTGATTGCTTTCCATCGCTCTTTACGGCTACACGTCCCGACGACTGCATCACAAATGCTCTTGGACGCACAGCGCTCACATGGTCCCGCCCTAAAAAACTGTTTCATATACTCTGTGGTGGTTGATATGGAGTATCCGGTGGCCTGGGCTATCGTCTCCGGCCCATACCCGTCCAGCGCCATGCGCTCCAGCAAATCACGGGACGGTTTTGGCCTTTTCGCCCTGGTATGTAGGAGGCAGCCAACTCTTTTCGGGTTGCAGCCCGGCAGCGGGCACCGCCCACAGAGTTCGGCCTCCTCTGTATCCCGCTCCGTAATCCTGCGCTCCGCAATCGGCTCCATCGCGTCCAGGCTGCGCCAGGGTGCCACCGCTCCGCTGATGCCGTAGGGGTCTCTGGTGATCATATCAGCACCCCATCTAACGCCTTGCTTAGTACATCCGCATTTTCCAAAGTACGATTCTTTCTATATTGACTTTGTGCGAACTCAACATACTTAATAATGTTTGACCAGTGCTGCCCTAGTTCCTTCCATTGTTTCATGGATTCATTTGCTATATTATATTGATACGTCATTTTCCCCTTATCAGAAATCGCCCGTTCTCTGGTTATAGATCCCGCTCTAATACTTGCATACATGCTGGACAAAAAACGGAACGCAAGCTGATCTGGAAGAGATAAACCGTCCGGCATGGGGGCCCCTTGCTCAGCTTCTCTTTCAAATGGAAATATCATAGCCTCTCCTTTGTAACACTAAGTAACCGTTTTGTAACACGTCTGGTGTTACGCTATAAACATTGCGCCGCAACGGATTGGAGTGACTGTAACACCTGTAACACCTATTTTTTAACTTTGAATTTTTAAAAAAAGTGCGCACGCAATTTTTTTATTTTATAGAAACATATCAAAAAGGGTGTTACAAGGTGTTACGGTGTTACAACTTCGAATTCCCAATTACGGCAATAGTTCCTCTACGTTTTCCTCAAAATCATTCAAATAATTGTCCATTTTGAGCCAAATACAACGTGAAACTCGCCCGTTAATCCGTTTTGTTCGGGTCATTTTCCCATCTTTACCCGGAAGAATTAGGTTGTTGTTTTTCGCCCATCCGAGAAAAGCAGAGGCATTGTAACCCTCGTCTTGAAGGATCTGGTCGAATTTGGAACGAATGATATAAGCGTAATCATCGTCCAGATCGCCCCACACTTCGCCCTGGTGGGCGTCCGCACCCGGCGAGAATCTGGATTGGTTGATGTTAATGAAGTCATATAGGTATTGCAGTGCGCGGGCGTTTTGGTTGACGGTCTCTTTTGATACCAGATATGGCCGGATATCGTCTGGCTGAAGGAGAACGCCATCTTGGAAGATCCACTCCTCTGATAGCCTGTCAGCGGCCAGTATAAGGGCCGCAGATGCCGTCTGCTTGTCCATAGTGTCACCGGTCTTAATGGCCTTTTGTAAGTCCTCCTGGAGCTTCTGGACGCGCTCTATCACGCCATCCTCCATCAGGTGATCTACAAACTCCCGCCCAGCGAAGCCGTAGTTGGCGTACAGGCTGGTGGCGGTCTTTTTCGGCTCATCAAAGAGTTTGGTATCGTGGCAGTCCACCTCGATTGTCCGGTTGACTGCCCCCTCTCCACTATTGGCGGAAATGATGGGAAATTCGCCTGTGGTGATGACGCAGTTCCTCCAGGTAGGTGTCTTTTGGAGGCCTCCCTGCTTCCGGCCACGGGCCCGTCCCACACCTTCTGATAACTGATAGATCATCCGGTCGAAGTCCTTCCGGTTGTCCTTGACCAGTTGGAGCTCGTCAATGATGAGGGGCAGGGAATTGCAGAACGCCGCTCCCAGTTCCTTCCCCACCTCCGTGGCGTTGAAGGTCTGGATGTAAACGCCGATCTCTGGATTGGCCCACACGCTGGCGGCCAGAACCAGGCTCAGGCTCTTTCCGGTTTCCGATCCGCCCCACAGGTGTACAAAAAATGGTAGGCAACGGCACGGTCCCACCAGAACAGAGGCGAAGGAAGCGGCTAGAACGATACGGGCGATCACGTTGCCGGGGGTTTTGCCTGACCGGACAGCTCTCGCGCAGTCCAGCCAGGCCTCCCGGCTCCCATGCTCCTGGATGCTCTCAAAACGAGTGCGGTAGGTTTCCTCTCCATCAAAGACCAGTTCTTCCTCATATGGCGAGAAGCCATATTCCTCAATCCAGCCCAGCCGCCCCACGCTGGATACCTCCGGGATCAGGTCATAATTGAGCTGCTCCACATCAGCCAGATATCGTACAAGGGCCTTGCCGGTCTCACTGTTGACCATGATTCCATACTTGGAGAGTCCGATGATAGAGCGGCTGTCGGAAATTACGTTGCGATCCACAATCACAATGTCCCACCGGCGGCTAAGCCGGTATGCAAGCATAACCTTGTGCTCCCGCGTATCTACGTTTACCAACCGCTGAACCGGCATGATGGGGTGGTAGCAGGCCACGACCTCAAAGCCCATCTTGTCGGTGCCGTAAATTCCGGTGTCTGTGGCCGTCCATCCACCGCAATCTAACTCCAACGCTTGACCGGTAAAGTCTGTCCTGTTGAACCCAGGCGCTACAGATCCGCTGACTGTCTCCAAATATGCCTTAAACAGCGCAGCTAAATTCCGAACACCAACAGTTTGCGCTTGGGCCGACATGCGGCCAAGAAGTTGCTTCAACTCAAATTTATTTTCTTTGTGGGCGTATAAATACTCAAATGGTTCTGTGCTTGTCAAGTAGTCGTCTCTTGTGTAAGCTGGAATTTCTTCCACTCTTTCTTGCCTCCCTTCTCTATAAACTCGTCAAGCCAATACCGGATGTATGGGAGGCGCTTGACGGCCTCAACATATAACGGATGGAAGTATGCGCGATTTACTGTTTTGACCGGTTGGAAGACTTCCTGCGCCTCTTCCCAGTATCTCATTTCTGAAATCATTCGCTGGAAATTGGCCTCTGCTTGCTCCTTGCCCCACTGCTCAACTTTCCGTTCCTCCAAGATTTTAGAACGTTCAGACCTGTTTGGTTTTTTGCTGGATATCCCCAGATGGAAATCCGCGTTAAGTCTGAGGACGGCCTGCTGAAAGTTCAAGTTGAACAGCAGCATCACAAAATCAATTACACTGCCATGAGCGCCACATCCGAAACAATGGAAGCCTCCGATGCCATCGTAGATTTTTAGGCTGGCTGTATGATCCCCAGTGTGGAACGGGCAGGATATAAACCCTGACCGCCCCACCTGAAAACCATAAAATTCGGCGACCTGCTGCATCGTAACCAGAGATTTGATTTCATCCGCAATCTTCATCCGGAATGGCCTCCAGCCGTTCTTTCAGCTCTCGGAATAAAATGTCATGAATGAGCCTCCCGCTTGTCTGCGAGGCGCAGAAAAGAATCTGGCAATTGTAGCGGGCAAGCCATGCTTGCATACTGGCTACCAAAGACGCGGACGACATCCGGCTCCGGTAATCTCCTTTGTACGCCTTTTCCCAATCTGCGTTTTCCACCAGCATGTATAACTTTGCTCCGGATTCTTTGGCGCGTTCAAATTCCCGTGTAAATCTGCTGCGGTCTCTTCCATAACAAGCACATAGTTCATCTAAGTCCATCTTTCGCTCAATAGCAACTTGGTCTCTCAGATCTATGACATTGCATTTTGTGGAGTAATCCCCGAAAGAGAGGGCAACCCTCTCAATCGGGACTCCGATTTGCTTCATGCGCCGCCTGGCGCTTGGCGTATCCTGTTCCCTTGTATCGACTAGAACCGTCATGCTACTGAGGGCCACGTTCACGTTGCACGGGTGCATTAGTTCATTACCCAGGGAAGGTCTTTATCTTCCTCATTTGAAAGGTCAGTGAACCCGGCGGGCGTTTTGTTAGACAAGGGCTTGTCCTTGGGAGTCCTATACTTATTGGCCCGGATGCTTTCAATGTCTGTAACGGCACAGCATTCAGTAGTCCAACCAGTCTGTCCGTTGTACTCCCACTCCTTGTTTCGGAAAAGGACACCGATCAGCTTATCTTTCAGGACAGATTCATTCCAATCCCAGTGGTAGCCATTGTTGCTTGCCTCAAATGACCAGATCACATTTCCAAGAGTCCGCTTGCTCCAGGAGTCCTTTTCAGAGCCGTCATCTTTGGGAAGATACATGCGGTAGATTCCGCGCCACTTTTTGTCCTCTCGGTTTTGCTCAGAATAGTCCTTCTGGAAGAATCCTCTGTAATCGCCCTCGATTACATCGAAATAAATAATAAGGCGATCCCCATAATCTGTAGTTTCGACTACTGCTGCATTTACCTTCGCCACATATCCGCCGGCAGGGATAATTTCACGGGCTTTGTTGGGAGCGGCCTTTACATCAGAATACTGTCTCATTTGTGTTCCTCCTCATTTTTCAATGGGGACAAGCCCCAGTAATCACGGATTGCGCTGTCAACCATCTTCAAGTCATTATCAATCAGGTTTTCAGAGAACATGCCCATTGGTGACTTGACCGTATCGGCTCCGTTTGTATGTGTGGAAAACTGGTATTTCCCGTCGGTTACGACTGTCTTTAGCACTACAGTAAACAGCCCTTCCAGGGTGACCTTTTCGTCCAGCAGTTTACCAATAGTCTTGAATTTCTCGTTCCCGTTCTGGTCAAGGTCTACATGACCCATGAAATAAATTACTTTGTCATCGGGGAGTCGGATCGCTGTTTGAATCAACGTCCAAAAGTTCAGTGCCATATCCGTGAACTTCTGGTAGCCGGTCGTTTTAGCTCCACGCATAAATTCATTGGTCATCAGATATGTAGCGTCGTCAATTACAATCGCTTTGGCAGGGGCAGTCCTAATTGCTGTGTCGATTTTCATGTAGTCGTCACAGTTGTATGTCTTGATTTTTGTCTTGAATGGAAGCGGTTTCCCGCTGACATTGACTACACAAACCTCGTCAGTCAGAAAGTTACGCAGACTGGTAGATTTTCCTGACCCACTCTGTCCATATACCATCACTGGGATCCCCATTCTGTTTCTCCTTCCTCTAAAATAACCGGGCATTCATTTCCCCGTGTCTCTAACGGGAACGGGAGGTATTCACCAGTGAATAAGCAGCGGTGCCGCCGTAGACTTTCGTCGTATCGGACATACGGACACCATCTGCAACAAACATCCCCATTGGGATAGTGAACCAACACCGTTGCTTTCCCTGTTTTATAAAAGGTCACGCAATTTCCAGAGGCTTTCAAATATATCTCACCACCTCTACCTGCATTTCATAGGCAAGCAAAACCGGGTCGTCTTCCAGCATTGCCTTAATAGAATCTTTGAAACAATCCAGACAAATCCATTGTCCATCCCACTGGAAGATTGGCTCGTCACTCCAAACCTCTCCGTCACACCGTCCACAATGTGAAACCGGAGGGCGGGCCTGCGCATCAGGATTCTGTATCGGGTTCATAACTGAATGTTACCTCCTGTAACTTGAATTCCACATAAGGAGCGGCCTGCCGAATGATTTCAGAAACGATATAGGCCTTTGTGAGTCCAGAGCACCTTTGTAGGGAAGCTACGACATCATTCGCATCCTTCTGTAATCGCACCAATTCACACTTGCTTTCCGTTACTGGATATGTTTTAATGATGATAGGTTTCATTCTATTCTCCTTTTTGCCGCCCTCCGGTCTCGCACACCGGGGAGCGGCGCTTTTATTCGTAAATAACGGCTTCCGCCCGTGTAATAAAGTGATGAATGCCAGTGGAGCACTCGTTCCATCGGTTATCGTCGAAATCAGTCACCTCAACGGTTTCGCCTATGGCATAAACAAAGTTCGGATCATAATTGCTCTTTACCTGGCCGCCAGCAGGATTTCCGTTGATATCTGTGATACTCAATACCTTGGCCTTACTGGCGCGGCATTTTCGGCTAGTAGCGGAGGACCGGCGTGCATCTGCGGGGATTTCCAACTCCACAACAAGGCCACTTGCCTTTTTATAGCCGATATAAGAACCGGAATCTGGGCATTGCAGCGGGTAAAAAACTGTATGAATATCCCATATCATTTGATCCATAGATGCACCGCTCAGGTCGGCATTGCTCAGGTTGGCACAGCTCAGGTTGGCACCGCGCAGGTCGGCATCGCGCAGGTTGGCAAAGCTCAGGTCGGCACCGCTCAGGTCGGCACCGAACAGGTTGGCATTGCTCAGGTTGGCACAGCTCAGGTCGGCACCGCGCAGGTCGGCATCGCGCAGGTTGGCATTGCGCAGGTTGGCATTGCTCAGGTTGGCACCGCGCAGGTTGGCATCGCGCAGGTTGGCATTGCGCAGGTTGGCATTGCTCAGGTTGGCACCGCGCAGGTTGGCACCGAACAGGTCGGCATTGCTCAGGTTGGCACCGCGCAGGTCGGCACGGCTGCCGCCCTCTCCATTCAGCCAAAGGAGATGCTCGTCCAAAATCTTTTTTAAGTCCATTTTGCTCCCTCCTCAATGTGGGATTTCAATGACCGCCCACACGTCGTCGATGCTCTCCGCGCCCTCCAGTCCGGTGATCTGGATGGTGAGCGGTCCGGTGGGCGTGGGGGACGGGGTGGTGGTTGCCGCCGGGGGCACAATGGCTGGCTGCTCCGGCTCCTGGTTCCAGATGATTTCAACTAGTGCAACCAGCGCCAGTAGGAGAAACAGAGCAGCAACGCTCGTAATCAGATAGCGGTTCATAGCAGCCACTCCACCCAGTTCGGAAGCCCGCAGGCTATCACGATGCAGGCGGCAAACACTGCTGCACTCACAGCCTCCCGGCGGGCCCGGCGGCGCTCATATCTTGTCTTGCTCATACCATTCCCCTCCCCTGCACGATGGCCTTTGCCACCAAATCTGTCTCATAGCCCCGCTTGCGAGGCCCCATGCGGATTGCGGGTATATCATGCTCCGCCGCCCAGCGGTCGCCGCTGGATGCCCGCGGGCAGTAGCCTACCTCCCGCGCCACATCTGTGGAGGACATGATTCCACCGTGGCGTTCAAACATTAGCCGCCGTTTCTCAGCAATCGCACGGCTGATTGCGCTCTGTGCGTTCATTTGCGTTCTCCTCCTTCCCATGTAACCGCTCATGCTCGTCCCAAGTCATCCCATAATAGGCCCGGCATAGGTCGTCCATGACGCGGCGTGCATTGGTGAAGCGGTTCTCAATCTCCCGCTTCGTGCTGCTCTCGTTGAGCTGTCCATCTTTGGTCATAAAAAATCCTCCAATCTTGCCAGAGGCCGGAGGATGTGATATACTGTCTCCGATACCTCGTAGCGTGCTTACGTGGTGTCATGCCCTCGTCGGTGTGTCCGCACCGGCGGGGGCGCTTTTTGTTGTCCTCGTTTCTTTGCCGTGATATACTTGCAAAGAGGAGGTTTACAAATGATAGAGAAAATAGATTTGATTGAATTTGAAAAAATCGTTCTTTCAAGAGATGAAACAAAAGCCCTCAAGCTTCTTCAATCTAAAAATATTTTGCTTGATGATAAATCAAAAAACGCCCTTGATCGGTTGTTTCGTCTTGGATTGGCCGAAAAATATTACACTAGGTGGAATAATGAGCCGCGTTTTGGCGCTCGCTTATCAGACCGCGGCAAAGACTTCTTGATGTTTTCCAGACGGTCAAAAGCAAATTCCCGAAAAAATTCGCGGAGATACTGGATAACAACCTTGATTGCTGTGATTGCTTTGGTCAAATCCTTCATGCCAGAAATTTGCGCAGGATTGGCATGGTTATTGAAGCTACTAGGGCAGCAATAGACAAGCCAAGCGGAATATAAGGATGCCTTTCAGGAAATTCAGAAAGCCATTTCTTGAATTTATTCATCGGGGTCCCTCCTTTCATACCCGCCCCGTCAGGGGCGGGCTTCTTTTTCTCCATTGGTGCTATCTTTCTTCTTGCGTTTCCGTGCGGGCCTGTCCCGCCGCCCCTCAGCATATCCAGCGATATAGAGGAGCGCTTCTTTGGGGAGAAGGGCCAGGTTGTCGGCAATACTCTGGGCATCGGCCAGGTTTTCCAAATTCACATGCATAGTTTCACCTCCTGACAAGCTTTCAACCTGGTACAATAATATATCAACCAAGTTTAAATGTCAAGCATTTATTTCAACCCAGTTGAATTTTTCTCTTGCATTTTGATTATCTCCATGATATACTTCGTTGTACAGAGTAGGAGGTGTAAATAGTGAAAACCATAGCTGAGCGAATTATGGAAGTGGTTGAAGAAAAGGGCGGAAACAAAAGTGATTTTGCCCGTAAAATTAACGTTACTCCAGCATACATTTCCAAATTAGGAAAAGATCCAAACTGCATTCCTAGCGATCGCACCATTGCCGACATCTGCCGTGAATTTAACATCTCCGAGCTCTGGCTGCGTACCGGAGAAGGAGATCCCCATATCCAGAGGGACGAGGACGAGGAATTCCTCGAAGTCATGGAGCAGATCCACATGTCTGATGATGATCTGATTAAGCGGATTATTAAGGCATATTGGTTTATGGAAGACGACGAAAAAGCCGCCATCAGAAAACTGATAGACGGCTTTACAAAAAAATAAGGCCCCGGTTTCCCGGAGCCTTTTTTATCACTTATTATGTAGTTTTTCGAGGACGAGGGCGCGCGTAAGGAGCGATTTCAAATAAGTTTCATTTTTGTTCCGCTCCATGACAAGTTCAATCTCTTTTTTAAGCATTTCAACTTTTTCTCCATTTGGCGTCATTTCGCGCCCTCCTCCCAATTTGTACCTTACCAATATCTTGGTCTGGGATTTTGCTCCCCTTGTTTACAATTATAGAACGTTAGTTCTATTTAAGCAATATGTGTTATCACCAAATTGTGGCAGCTTATTTTCTATATGCCAAGAGATTGCTTCGTTGGAAAAGAACGGATTATTGGACTGTGTTTATGATATGGTACATCAACCTACGATTGCCAAACAGAATGGGAATCTAGAAACAGAATTGTATTTTTAGTAGCCCAACCGCTGGAGGGCGGTAATAGAAGGAGGAATATATTATGAAGGGAAATATCAAAAGTTTTGTGTCCGGTTGCATCGTTACGGCTGCTGTTGTAGGGTTAGTTGGGTCTGCGGCGGCTACGGTTGGACAGAAAACAGTAGCTCTTGATTACAACGATATCAAAGTTACATTAGATGGTAAGCAGGTAACTCTTTTAGACGCTAATGGGCAAGCTGTAGAGCCGTTTGCCATTGATGGCACCACCTATCTCCCTGTTCGCGCCGTGTCTGATGCACTTGGGCTAGAGGTCGGATGGGATGGTGCTACGTCTACCGTGATCCTCAATACCCCAACCGCTGAAAAGCCGGTTTATATTACGCGGACAGGCGAGAAATATCACTATGATAGCACCTGCAATGGAGGGACTTATTTTGAAGTACCTATGCAAACTGCTACCGATATGGGCCTTACTCCTTGCGAGAAATGTGTAAGGTAAGGTGATTTTATGGGATTCCGCTTTCGGAAGAGCATAAAAATAGCTCCAGGAGTAAAGCTCAATCTGGGGAAGAAAAGCACAGGAATCAGTGTTGGGAATAAGTTTGGTGGCGTGTCTATTAACACAAAAACCGGAGTAACGACGAGAGTTTCTGCGCCTGGTACAGGTATGTCCTACACCTCCCGCATAGGTGGAAAGCACAAGAGGAAAAGCGCCCGCTCTTCGGTTTCTGAGCACGCCCCCATACAAAAGCCATATAAACCTTTTTACAAGCGTGCATGGTATATCGTTTTAACTATTGCCTTTTTGCTTGGTGGGTTTGGTTGCATCCCTTCAAATATAGGCGCAGCAGTATGTGGCCTTTTGATTGCGGCAGCGCTGATAGCAGGAGCTATTTGCTGTGCATTAAAGCATTGATAACTAAATCCCGAGGAGGTTTTATACATGCTGGACGAAAAAGATTTGCAGGCAATTCAATCCATTTTCGCGGACGCTGAACAGCGCATCACCAAAAACACCGTAATGATGATGGAAACCAAATTTGAAAAGCGGTTTAATTTGCTCGCAGAGGGCCAGAGCGCCATCCTGGAGAAACTGGAGCGCCTGGACGACGTGGAGGTCATGGACACTCGGATCACCGCCCTGGAGGCTATGGTGAAGAAGCTGAACCGCGAAATGGAGAAACTGAAAAAGGCGCAATAAAAACACCGCCCCCGGTGCTGGAACACCAGGGACGGCTCACATAGGGGTGATAAGGTTTGGCCGCCATATCACCCCTCTATTTTACCAGAATGGGGGGTAAAGTCAATGGATTACATCAGAAAAACGGCTCGCTACAATGGGAAAAAGTATGAAGCTACCGGGAAAACGGAGCTGGAGGCACTGCAAAAGCTAGCGGACAAGCTGGCCGCCGCAAAGCGCGGTGAGGAAACCGTAGGCGGCTCCATGACTGTCAACGCCTGGTATAAGCAATGGCTGGAGCTCTACAAGGAGCCAAAAGGGCTCACAGCTAAATCGTTGAAAATGTACGATGAAAAGTACGATAACTATATCAAGCCCGCTATTGGTCACTTGAAATTGAAGGATGTTAAAGACGTGCACCTCCAGCGCATCCTTAACGGGCAGGCCGGGCGCTCTGCATCCCATGTAAAAAAACTGCGCATGGTGTTGCAGGAGATGTTCCGCAGGGCCAGGCAATCCCGCCTTATCCCATACGATCCCGCCGAGCTACTGGAGCTGCCCACCTATCACGAGGGGAAAAGACGCTCTATCACTGAGGACGAGCGCAAGGCCATTTTGGCTGTTGCTGAGCACCATCGGGCCGGATTATGGGTGCTCACATTGCTATATACTGGCATGAGGCCAGGAGAAACGGCAGCCCTTACTTGGTCAGACGTAGATTTCGAGCGCAACGAGATACACGTCCACACGGCGAGAGAAAGCGGCGCTAACAGCATCAAAGCCCCAAAAACAGAAGCCGGTATTCGGGACATCCCAATTCATGCCGCACTTTTCCCGTTGCTCCAGGCAGCACAACAAAAGCCATTTTCTCCTGTTTTTCTCAACGAGGCAGGGAACCGGCACACTGAAAAAACCATGCGTCGGCTTTGGCTTAATTTCAAGCGTGAATTAGATATCTATATGGGAGCGAAAGTAAAAAGAAACCAGATTATTGAAAGCGTGGTAGCAACGGATTTGACACCGTACTGTCTTCGCCACACCTTTTGCACGGATCTTCAAAGGGCTGGAGTGCCTATTAACGTAGCAAAGGAACTTATGGGTCATTCCGACATCCAAACAACTGCAAATATTTATACGCATAAAGACGGATACACTATGCACCAAGGAATCGCCCTTCTAGATGGAAGTGGTGGAAAAAGTGGTGGAAATTCAAAGTTGGCATAACATAAATATATTGAGCCGCAATTGTTTGAAGTGGTTGATACTTTCTGATTCCGGTTCTGAAGGCTGGGGGTTCGAGTCCCTTCGGGCGTACCATAAAAATAACCACACCTTTCGGTGTGGTTATTTTTATGGATACCGTGAGGACTTCACATGCCCGGCGGAAGTGAATTCCGCCTGCACCAAGGTTTTGGCCTTCGGCCAAAACACTTGCACGGCGCAAAAGCGCCGCGGGCCAGAAGGCCGCTTCAGCGAAATGCTGTATCTTTTTCGTATGCATATGCCAAAAAGCAGGCTCTCCGCTGCCGCGGAAAGCCTGCTTTTTGTATAGACTGGGTGCCGCATACGGCCAATCGGGCTTCGTGCGAGTGCTCGCCCTCTAGAGAAGGGACTCCTTGCTCGGACTTCGGGCGTACCCACCTGAATGCTCCTACTCGCTCTGAAGAACCGGAGCATTTTCGTCCGCAGTTTTTATTGGTATCCCCTCTGCCTGCGGGAATGGGATGGCACCCAGCCGTCCATTGCTACCGCACTAGGACAATATTCTTTGCAATACCGGGCAATTTTTTGCTCTAGCATGATGTCAGATCGCCTGTGGCCGGATTATCGATGCATTTTCCCTTCTTCGTAAAGCGGGAGCCATGGCATGGGCAGTCCCAGGTGTGCTCCTGGGAATTCCATTTCAGCGCGCAGCCCATATGGGGACATCGCTTGGTTGTGGGGGCCAGCAAGCCGACGGCCGCCTCAAATCCATTGACGACCAGTTGAGGGCGGAGGACTGTGCGGGAAGGCGAAAACACCTCTGCGAAAGGGTTGGTCTTCCCCTGCACAAGGTCACTCAATAGCATGGCGGATACCATAGAAGATGTCATTCCCCATTTGTTAAACCCGGTAGCTACATATAAGTTTGATGTGGAGGAAGAATAAGGGCCGATATAGGGGACGCCGTCCAAACTCATGCAGTCCTGAGTAGCCCACTGGTACTTCTCTGTAGCACCCGGATAATACCGCCGGGCAAACTCCCTCAGCTCCCTCCATGCTCCGCCCCGCTTTCCCGTGCGATGCCCGCCGCCGCCCACCAGCAGCAAATCCCGTGCGTTTCGGAATGACATCCCCTCCTGCGCCTCATCCACATACATACCGTCCACATCCGGGGCGTTTTCCAGGGCAATGACGTAGGAGCGGTGCTGATACAGCTTTAGAAAATAGCTGCCGTGTTTGTTGAGGAACGGGAAGTGTGTGGCCACGATCACCGCCTTTGCCGCCACTTTACCGCTGTCCGTCACGGCTGTCGTGCCAATCAGCTCCCGCACCGGCGTGTGCTCATAGATGTGCAGGCCCTTTGCAAGGCAGCAGACGAACTTCAGGGGATGAAACTGGGCCTGGTTGTGCACCCTGACAGCGCCAGCCACAGGAAAGGGAAGTGGAAGATGCTCCACAAAGTCCCCGTGGAAGCCCAGCCTTTCCATGGCCGACAGCTCCTGTTCCAGCTTTCTTTGCTCTTCCAACGCATAGACATAGGCATCTTTTTCCTCAAAATCACAGTCCATACCAGAACACAGCTCCCGGTATTTTTGCAGAGCCGCCTTCTGGGCGCAGAGGTACTGTCCCGCCCGGCCGATGCCGAATCTGCGCAGCAGCTTGTCATAGATAAGGCCATGCTGAATGGTAATTTTAGCGGTGGTATTCTTTGTGATACCGCCGCACACCGTTTCCGCTTCCGTCAGAACATAGGGTACTCCGGCGCCGTGCAGCAGATAGGCGCACAGGATGCCCGCCATACCGCCCCCGATAATGAGGACATCGATGGAAATATCCCCCTTTAGGGGGGCAAAATCCCTGTGCTCTCCGGTCTGTTCCCACACTGATTTCATATGCTTTCCTCCCCAATTCATGTCTTGGGGATAGTGTTTTGCAGCCTTGGTTTTTTTCATACCTGATTTAGAGAACAAGCTGATGCGTGTATCCACAGGCTCAGAAACATGTATACAACAGAAGCAGACGGACGGCGGCCTGTTTTTTACAAGCCGCCGCCCGAAATCAGAGCGCTGCACAGAGCCGCGCTCTACTGATTGATGATTTCCGCTTTGCAGGTGGAGACAAAAGCAGGGTCGCTGCTGTTGGGCCCTACCACAACCACCATCCCAAATTCATTGCGTATAATACTTCCATTGGCCACGGTCTGCCCTCCGGCATTGATGGCGACGCCGGTTGTGCCCACCGGCAAATAGGACCGGATGGCAGCCTCACAGTCGGCATCGCATCCCGTGGGAGGTGGAACCGGTACGGGCAGATAGGTGATGGCATTGTTATAGGAGGCACTGGTAATGCGCACCGAGGCAATACGACAGATGGAGACAGCCTCCTGAGGCACCCCCTGGCTGTTGACTAGCTGGAGCAGTCCGGCATTCGGCCCGGCAGGGAGCAGCGAACCGAGGCGACCACTGCTGTTATTTCCGCTATCCATAGCGACTACCGCATTATCATTCGGATAGAGCTGGATGAGCTGCTGGAGCACATTCCGCATCTGTTGAACACAGGCGCAGCCCACCGCAGCGGCAGTTGGACCAGTGGGGCCGGTAGGACCAGCCGGCCCGGTTGCTCCAACAGGCCCCGTACTTCCTGGCGCTCCGTCTCTGCCCTGCGGCCCCGTCGGTCCGGAGAGACCCTGCGGCCCGGTAGGGCCGGTCTCACCCGCTGTCCCAGCTGGGCCTGTAGCCCCCATGGGTCCGGCCGGGCCCGTCGGCCCGGTGGCTCCAACGGGCCCCGCACTCCCTGGCGCTCCGTCTCTGCCCTGCGGCCCCGTCGGTCCCACAGCACCAGTAGGGCCCGGACTACCCGGAATGCCTTGCGGGCCCGTCGGGCCTGGCGGCCCTACCGGCCCTGGTACAGGGCAGCAGACCGGACAACACACCGTTCTTTGCACCTGCTCATCAAAATGGCCGTTCGGCCGATAAATATTCATAACAACTGGCACGACCCCTTTATAGCATAGTTGGGCACTCGCCCATATCAGCATATGCAGCGGCACCGCGCCCGGACATAGGTACTCAACAGGCAAAACAAAATTCTGAAAGTATCAGGCGTGAAAAGCACAGCGGTCCATAGCCTGCACACAGGCCTGGATGGCGGCTGAATCCGGCATGGCAGGAATGGCGCCCTTGGCGGTTGTTGTCAGGCCGCCCGCAGCATTGGCGACACGGGTGGCGGATACCCACTCCTCCAGGGTGAGCGCCTCCAGTGCGGTCCGGCCCCGGCCTGGGATCTGCGCAAGCAGGGCGCCCCAAAAGGCGTCTCCTGCCCCTGTGGTATCCACGGCGTTTACGGGAAAGGCGGGCAGAGCCCCCTCCCCTGACGGTGTGCGGAAATACGCCCCCTCCTTGCCCCGGGTAATAAAGACCGCAGACGGTCCCATAGCCTGAAGCTTTTCGGCCCCACCAGGCAGGGTGCTCTCTCCGGTAAGCAGACACATCTCCTCTTCGCTCACCTTCAGTATATCCGTTAGCTCCAGGGCGGCACAGAGCGCGCGGCGCGCAGCTTCCACACTAGGCCAAAGGAAAGGACGGTAGTTGGGATCATAGCTGATAAGAGCCCCCGCCTCCCTGGCCCTCCGTGCGACCCACAGGGTGGTTCCGCGGCAAGGCTCCTTGGTGAGGGAGACGGAGCCAAAGTGGAATATCCGGCACCCCTCCAACAGGGTGTCATCCACCTCCTCCGGCCGGAGCATCACATCCGCCCCTGGATCTCGATAGAAGGAGAAGGAGCGGTCGCCGTACTCATCCAATTGGACAAAGGCAAGGGTCGTGGGCACCCGGTCATCCCGTCGCAGGGCGGAGCAGTCAATACCGGCTTTCTCCATGTGCTCCTGAAGAAAGCGGCCAAAGGCATCCCGGCCCACCTTGCCCACAAAGGCGGTGCTTCTGCCCAGCTTGGATGCCATAGCCAGTACGTTGGCCGGCGCACCGCCCGGGTTCTGGCTGAACAGAGGCATTCCCATCTCATTGATGCCGGCGGGCGTAAAGTCGATCAAACTCTCGCCCAGTGCTACTATGTCATACATGTATTCACCTCATATCAGCGCGGCGGGCGGCTCCTGCCGCCCGCCCTGCCCCTTGGTCATTCTTCACAAGGAGCTACATCGATCAGGATCTTCATGGTGGCCTCCCGGTTGGCATCGATGTATTGATAGGCTTTCTGATAGTCCCCGAAGGCAAAGTGCCGGCTCATCAGGGGCTTGAGCTGGATTTTCCCCTCACTGACCAGACGGATGGCGTCCACATAGTCCTCATGCCGGTACATCATGGTGCTGTCCAGATCCAGCTCGTGGTCATTAAGCAGGGCCAGATCCACATGGGCCATTCCTGCGTATACTGCGACCAGAACCAGCTTGCTGCCCTTGCGGGCATACTGGATAGCCTGTCCCATGGTGGTATCGTTGCCTGCGCAGTCGTAAATAACATCCGCCTTGTCCGGACCGAAGCACTCTACCATGACTTTACCAAAATTACGTGTCCGAGTGTTCACTGCGAAGTCCGCCCCACAGCTCCGGGCCAGCTCCAGCCGGGCGTCGGAGATATCGGTAATGAGCACCTGGGCCGCCCCCAGAGCCTTGCAGCTCTGGGCCAGCAGAATACCGATGGGGCCGGAACCCAAAATGGCCACTTTGGCGCCCGCCAGCTCCGGAAAGCGTTTAGCTGCATGAACGGCCACAGCCAGCGGCTCGATCATAGCCCCTTCATTAAAACTCATTGTGTCGGGAAGCGGAGTAATCTTAGCCGCATCCACCGCAAAAAATTCGCTGGCGGTACCAGTGGTCTGGAACCCCATCACCTTGAGTTCCTCGCAGAGATTGTATTTGCCATGGCGGCAGGGGTAGCACCTGCCGCATACCACCTGTGGCTCGATGGTGACACGCTGTCCCACCCGGAGGCTGGTGACTCCCTTTCCAAGCGCGGCAATCTCCCCCGATACCTCGTGGCCTTGGGTGACGGGATATTTCGTAAACGGGTGTTCACCGTGATAGACATGGATATCCGAGCCGCACACGCCGATGCGCATGATTTTGACCAGTACCTCACCGGCCTTTGGCTCAGGGATTGGAACCTCCCGGAATTCAATGACCCCCGGGGCTGTCATAACCTGCTGCAGCATGCCTTTTCCTCCTCAACTCTTTTCACAGTACCACCGGGGGCCGCCAGCACTGATGAGTATGATGTTGCTGTTGGCGGTAAAGTCCCCGGTACGGATGGCAAATTTTACTTGGCGTGTCAGTTCGTCCCGAAAGTGGGGATGGCCGACCACCTGGCAGGGCAGCTCAGGTGGAAAACATGCCTTGAACTCCCGCTCGCGGCTGGGACTCACATCCAGGGTGGCCTGGCTCAGAATGATACCCTCCACACTGAAGTGCTTGAGCAGCTCCTTGAGCACATCTACCGCTGTGGGGACGTTTTCCGCCAGCGAGAGGTCGATTACCCTGGTGCTGTCCGGGATAGCCAGACCGGCGTCAGCGATCAGCAGCCGGTCGGTGTGTCCCATCCGGGCCAGTTCGGCCGCAATATCCCGGTTCAGGATGCCAGTCTCCGTCATAATACCACCCTCCCCCTATTTGCGGTCGTAGCAGCTCATGAGCAGCTCATACATCTCTGGAATGGTGGCGACACGGGGATTGTTGGCATAGTCGCCCAGTACCTGGCCGCAGTCTGCAATCTCCCGGATATCCTCTTTGGTCACGTTCAGCTCCCGGAAGTTGATCCAAAGGCCGATCCTCTTAAGAAAGCAGTCAATGGCATCGCAGCTTCTCTCCGCGGCCACAGCATCGCTCTCCCGCTCCAGGGAGGGTTCGAAGATCCGGCCTACCGTGGCGAACTTGTGCTCAGCGGCGGGATAGGTATACCGGGTAAAAGCGGGATAGAAGACTGCCAGAGACTGGCCGTGGGTGACATGGGGACAGTGGCCGCCGATCTGCATGCCCAGGCCGTGGGGCAAAGTGACACCGGCGGATGCGTTGGTGAGACCGCCCAAGGTGTCGGCCCAGGCCATCTGGCTGCGGGCCTCCAGGTCGGAGCCGTCGGCCAGCGCCCTGGGGAGGTATGCGGCGATAATACGGATGGCATCCAGGGCCATGCACTCCACCAGCGGGTTGGTGTTGACGGAGAGATATGCCTCAAAATTATGGCAGAAGGCATCAAAACCGGTCTGCGCAGTTACGCTGGCGGGCAGGGAAAGGGTAACCTCGGGATCTACAATGGCTGCGCGGGGGAAAATATTCTTGTTCCAGATAGCGCTTTTGTCCTTGGCACTGGTCTTGGTAATGACGGCACATGGGGTGGTCTGGCTGCCGGTGCCGGCGGTCGTGCTGATGGCCAGAATGGGCAGCGTCTGCTCCGTTGGGCCTGCGGTGTGGCAGTTGTAATCCCAGGCGGTACCGGGATGGGTGGCCTCCACAGCAATGGCCTTGGCGGTATCCATGGAGGAGCCGCCGCCCAAACCGATCACCACATCCACCCCCTCGGCCTTTGCCAGCTCCGCTCCTCTGGTGACCAGTTCAGTGGTTGGGTTTGGGATCACGCCGTCATAGTGCACACAGGCCACACCTGCGTCAGCCAGGCTTTTTTTGACCTTGGCGTACAGTTCTGCCACCGCAGGGAACTCGGGGACGGTCACCAGCATGGCCTTTTTCCCATAGCGGGCAGCAAGGGCCCCCGCCTCGGTGACGCGGCCGGCGCCGAAGATGATCTCGGTGGGGGCAAAATAATCAAAGTGCTTCATTTCATTCACTCCTTTTGATTTTGTTTCCAGAGAATTGGGCTCCGGCACAAGCAGGCTGGGTGCTGGGCAGTAAATGCCGGAGGGGGTACACTTCGTTTCCACAAAAAGGGCCCGCAGGAGCAGGGCGTGTGGCTCTGTCCTGCGGGCATGGTATCAGAGGGCTGCCCTTTTATTTTGGGTAGTACTCGTCCACGTTCTCCTTGGTCACGATGGTAACGCCGGTGTCCACGTTCTGGGGCAGCGCCTTGGCGGACAGGCCGTTGGCCTCGGTATAGAGGAACATCATGCTCCAGAAGCCCATGTTATACATCCCCTGGGCAACAGTGGCGTCAATCTCACCGTTTTTCACTTTGTCCAGCACGGTGGTGTCCACGTCGAAAGCCAGCACACGCAGATCTTTGCCGGACTCAGCCACGGCGGTAGGGCCAGCGGTACCGGCGATACCGTCCACGCAGAACAGGCCTACCAGGTCATCGTTGGCCTGCAGGGCCGCCGACATGTTGTCGGTGGCAGCGGTGGTGTCTCCGGCGTCGTTAACCTTCACGATCTCGATGCCAGGGGCGTTTTCGGCGCACCAGGCCTCAAAGCCCTGAACACGGCTTTCGCTGTTCTCGGCGCCCACGGTATAGAGGACGGCAATCTTACCCTCCCCTCCGCACAGGGGTACCAGGTACTCAGCGGCAATGCGGCCGGCTTCGGAATTGCCGGTGGACAGGTAGGAGGAGCGGTCGGAGGTGGGAGAGTCGGAGTCAAAGCACACCACAGAGATCCCCTGCTCCTTGGCAGAGTTGATGGTATCCGCCAGGGCGGTGGAGTTCACGCAGGTGACTGCGATGCCCTTGGGACTCTGGGCAATGACCTGCTCCAGAACAGCCACCTGACCGGCCACATCAGAGTCGGTTTGGCCGGTATACTTGGTAGTAACACCCAAGGCGTTTCCAGCATCCTCCATGCCCTCAAAGCAGTGCTTCCAGTAATCGATGCCGGACAGGAAACTGACCATGTAGTACTCGTCGCTTTCGTTGCCGACGAACGCCCCGGCCGAAGCCTGCGTGCCATCCCCTCCAGCGTTGGGGGAGTCTTCGGGTGCTTCGGCCGGGGAGCAGCCGAACAGGGACAGGGAGAGCGCCAGTGCAAGAATAAGTGCCAGTGCCTTTTTCATTGTGGGTTCCTCCTTTTATTTTTCTTGGCGGTATTGCCTGCGCCCGCGCCGGGCGCCGGATCACGGATTACGGCCGCAGGGCAGGTTTCCTGCGCCCCAGGCCCAGCATGCGCTGGAGGAAGCTGTTGCCGCTTTTTCGGTGGCTCATATAGTCGATGGTAACGGCGATGACCAGGATAGCGCCCTGGACGAAATCCTGCCAGTAGACGGACACATTCATCATAACCAGGGCAGAGTCCACAATCTTCAGCAGGAAAATGCCGAGAAATGTGCCCAGGATACCGCCCAGTCCGCCGGTCATGGAGGTGCCGCCGATGACCGCGGCAGAGATAGCGGTGGTTTCCGCGCCCTTGGACAGCTCAGGGGTGGCAACATTGAAGCGTGCGAGAGAAAGGATACCGGCCAGTGCTGAGAGCAAGGCGATGACCACATAGACGAAGATCTTGACCCGGTCTACATTGATACCGGAGAGCTTGGCGGCATTTTCATTGCTGCCCACATAGTAGATGTTACGGCAGGCATTGGACTTCTTGGTAAAGATAAGGGCCACCACGGTGACCAGCAGGAAGATCAGGAACAGCACGGGGATGCCGAATACATCGCCGGTGGCCAGAAAGCGGAAACTGTCCGGCAGATAGCCGGACACCGACAGGGGGGAGCCTGTGGTGATAATGTAGGCCACACCGCGGGAGAGGTTCATCATGGACAGGGTAACGATGAAAGGCGGCAGTCCCACCTTGCTGACCATAAAGCCGTTGAACAGTCCGCATATGGCTCCCGCAGCCAGAGCAGCCAGGCAGGCCACCCAGATGTTGACCCCCATCAAAGCCATCTGGCCGGCAATGACGCACGTCATGGCGGCCACGCCGCCCACGCTCAGTTCAATGCCTCCCAGAATCAGAGCCAGGGTCAGTCCGATGGAGAGCAGGCCGTCGGTGGCCACACTCAGGGCGATGCTCTTCATGTTGGAGGGCTGGATGAACTTTGGATTGACGATGGCCACGATGGCCACCACAAGCAAAATAATGAGAAATACGCTCATCTCGCGCTGTCGGAGCAACCGCTTCAAAAGCTCCGGTCCCGTCCGCTTTATCTCGCTCTTCTGTTTCATTGCCGCAACTCCTTTTCCGCAAGCTGCTCGCCGGAGGCAAGCTTCATGATATTCTCTTCCCTCACCTCTTCGCCCTCGAGGAAGCCCGCCAAGCACCCTTCGTGCATGACTGCCACCCGGTCGGACACGCCGATGACCTCAGGCAGCTCACTGGATACCACAATCACACCGACGCCGCTCTCTGCCAGTTGACGCAGAAGCGCGTGGATCTCCCGCTTTGCACCCACGTCAATGCCGCGGGTGGGCTCATCCATGATGATGACCTTTGGGGCCAGAGAAAGCCACTTCCCGATCAGGCACTTCTGCTGATTGCCGCCGGACAGGCTGCTGATGGGGTATTCAATGCCCGGAATTTTGATGGCCAGTTGCTCTACAAATCCGTTGGCCAAGCTTCGCTCCAGCTTGTCGTCCAGCCAAATGCCATGGGAGACTCCCTTCATGTTGGCGCTGGACATATTGTTTTTGATACTCATCTCCAGAAACAGGCCCTGGGTTTTGCGGTCCTCGGTCAAGTAACAGATGCCTGCATCCACAGCGTCACGGTAGGTGTGGAAGGCACAGGGCCTGCCGTTGAGCACTACCTGGCCGGAACGGATGGGATCAATGGCGCACAGACCGCGCATAACCTCGCTCCGTCCCGCGCCCACCAGCCCGGCAAAACCCAGGATCTCCCCCCGCCGCAGGGCAAAACTGACTTCGCGGAAGATACTGCCGGTGAGGCCGTTGACCTCCAGAACCGGATCGTCCGCTGCGATACAGCTGCTCTTGGTTGGGTAGAGATTTCCCAGCTCACGGCCCACCATAGCGCGGATGATATCGTCTGCACAGATATCTCCGGTGTCCATGGTAGTGACATAGGTACCATCCTTGAACACAGTGACCCGGTCGCAGATTTCAAAGATTTCCGCCATGCGGTGGGAGATGTAGAGAATGCTGATTCCCCTACCGCTCAATTCCTTTACCAAATCAAAGAGCCGGGCAGTCTCCTTTTCCGTGAGGGAGGAGGTTGGCTCATCCAGAATCAGCAGCTTGCAGTTGAGTGAAACCGACTTCGCAATCTCAATGATCTGTTGTTCAGAGACAGTCAGCTCACTGACCAGCGCGCTGCTGGGAAAATTGGCGTTGAACTGCTTCAGAACCATGTCGGCATCCGCCCAGAGGCGTTTGAAATCAATCATTCCCCCCTTGTGGGGCAGACGCCCGATGAAGATATTCTCCGCCGCCGTCAGGTGGGGGCACAGGCTCAATTCCTGATGAACAAAGCCTATGCCGATATCCTGGGCTTCTTTGGGACTCCTGGGGGCAATAGGCGCGCCTTCAAACAAGATCTCGCCCTCCGTGGGCGGAAACACGCCGCCGATGATGTTCATGAGGGTAGATTTCCCGGCACCATTCTCGCCGCACAGCGCGTGAACCTCGCCAGGCCGCACCTGGAGCTGTACCTGATCCAGCGCCCGGGTTCCGGGAAAGACCTTTGTCACACCCCGTACCTCCAACCGATACTCGCTCATACAGCCTCCTCCTGTTCTTTTGTCAGCGATAAGCCCCCCTGCCTCAGCAGGGTCTTCAACTGAATGGCCGCCGCGCCGATTGCCGTCCCATACTCACCCAGATTGGACACCCGCAGCTTGACCCTGCGCCCGGCAAAGCGCATCCGGCGGATCTTGACCACTTTTTGGATCTGTTCGATTAAAAGCGACTCATTTGACATTCCGCCGGCCAGTACGATCTTCTCGGGATCCAGCAGATTTATGTAGCTGGCAATGCCGATGCCGATGTATTCTCCCGCCCTCCTAACCAAGTCCAGTGCGGCCACATCCTGCTCCCGGGCGGCAGCGAACACAGTCTTGGCCTCCACCCGCTCAATATTGCCGCCTGCCAACTCCAGAATACGGGTTTTGACTCCGCTGGAAATCAGGTTACGGGCCTGCTGGGCGATCGCTCGCCCGGAGGCTACCGCCTCCAGGCAGCCGTTGTTGCCGCAGGTACACAGCGGCCCATCCTTCTCCACCGTGATGTGGCCCAGCTCCCCTGATGTCCCAGAGGCACCGACGCACAGCTCTCCGTTTTCAATGGCCGCTGCGCCGATGCCATAGCCAAGGTTGATGCAGATAAAATAGTGATACCCCACACCTGAACCAAAGAATTGCTCCCCCAGCGCCATAGCCCGGTTGGAGTTCTCCAGCCGCATAGGCCAGCGGATACTGGTCCGTTGTAAAAGCAGCCGCCCCAGCGGCTCCAAAAGCGCTACATCCTCCCAATGAAAATTAGGGGAAAAGAGTACCCTTCCCTGGTCCAGGTCCAGAATCCCCGGCACACCCACCCCAACGCCCAGGACCCGGTGGAGCGGGATACCGCTCTCGCGCAATAGCTGGTCAATCAGCTCTGCGGCGGTCTGAATGACCGCGTCGGCATCTTCCGGTACCGGAATGGGACGATTTGCCTTTGCAACAGGCATTCCATTGAGATCCATCACAAGCGCCCTCAGCACGGTTGGAGCAAAGTCGATCCCGACGCTGTAATAGCAGTCCCCAGCAAACTCATACATTTCGGGGCGCTTTCCGGACGCGCCCTCCTGCCTCCCACAGGAGCGTACAATACGGTTGTCCAACAACTCATCTGTGATCTTGATTGCGGTCGGCAGGCTCAGCCCCGTCCGGCGTGCGATCTCAGCCTTGTTGATAGCGCCTCTCTCCCAGATTGTTTTCAGCACCAGCCTCCGGTTCATCAAAGCTAAAGTGAATTTATCAACACGCACGTGAAAACTCCTTTTCCTCTGCCCATTCCCCTTTAAAATACCCCCAACGCTCTTATCCTTTTATACTAAGTTAAGTTAACTAACTTAACGAGGCAATTGTAGCGCTATGCATAAGAAATGTCAATCCCTCTTTTCTATTTTTGGCGTTTCGAATGATGCATCTGAAAACCTTTTGTATATTATACCGAAAGGTTTTTGAATATAGCATAAAATCAGGGGCGGCATTTTAGCAAAAATGCCGCCCCTGGTCTGATCCGCCGGAATCAATAGTAATGCTCAAGTCTTGGCACCCGCCAGCCGTTGTAAGAGATAATATGGGCCGCCCCAATGGCCGTTCCATAGTCGCCGCGGGTTCCCAAACGGAGCGTCACATGGCGTCCCGCCTGCCGCATCTGCCGCATTTGCATACTATGGGCTACCCGGTCGAAAAACAGCGGACCGTTTCTTGTCAGGCCTCCGCACAAAACGATACAGTCCGGATCCAGGATATTGATCGCCATGGCCAGTCCGATTCCGATATAGTCAGTAGCCTTGTCCACAATCGAGAGGGCTACCGCATCTCCCTTGGCCGCCGCCTCAAAGACCAGCTTGGCGTCAATCCGCTCCGATGCGCCGCCGCACCGCTCCCGCAGGCTGGTAGGGAGACCACTGCAAACGGCGTCTCTGGCCTGCAGGGCAATGGCCTCACCGGAAGCTACCGCCTCCAGGCAGCCGGAGTTTCCACAGGCGCAGAGCGGACCGTCTTTGCAGACAGTGATGTGTCCCAGCTCACCGCTGGTGCCGCTGCTGCCGTAGTAGAGCTGATTGTTCTGCATCAGAGCTGCACCGATACCGTGTCCAATGTTGACACATAAAACGGTATGGGTGCCGCTCTCTCCGCCATCCCCGCGCCAGCCACTCTCCGCCAGTGCCAGTGCCCGATTGGCGTTTTCGACCAACACGGGGTAGGACAGCCGGCTCTGAAGCCAGCTCTGAAGCGGAATATCGCTCCAGCCAAAGTCCGGGGAGAAGAGAATATGCCCGGTATCCCGCTCGATGAGGCCGGGCATCGCCACCCCCACTCCGGCCAACCGATCCAGTGCAACTCCGGATTCCAGCAGACTGCTCTGAATCCGCTCGCACAACCAGTCCACAAATGCTTCAACAGGCTGGACCTCCCCCGTTTCCACCATGGTTCCGTATACTACCTTCTGCGCCAAATTCATCAGCACCAGTCGTATGGTCCCACGGCCAATATCCACCCCCATATAATATTCGCTTTCGGGCACCACGCTTAACAATTCCGGCGGTTTTCCGCCGCTGCTCTTTCCCTTTCCCACAGCTCTCACCAGACCGCGGTTAATCAGATTTTCCGTGATGGTCATGACGGAGGGAAGGCTCAGCCCAACCCGTTTTGCAAGCGCAGCACGGCTGATGGGGCCCTCCAGAATGATCGTCCGCATAACGTTGCTCTTATTGGTGGGAGCTGCCCGATAGCGGTCGGCCCACGGGGTTTTGGGCATAGTGATACCTCCTTTTTTTACTACTTTTCTAAAGTATATCGCATTCAAATATATATCACAAGTAAACCGTACCATTTTTTGCAGATCAAGACGATTGACAATATCTCAGCCGTGTTTTAAAAACCGTTCTACCAAAAGTCTACCAGAAATGCCTTGGAATCCTTTGGGTTCCAAGGCGTTTTCACTTTTCCCGCTCCCGTATTGTCTACCAAACGTCTACCATAGCAACCTTTTGATTCTGTTTCCCCGCCTTTTATATCTCTATCCCCCGAAATGTGCATTGTTTCCTCCCCTGAAAGGGGCGTCATACGCCCCTCTGGCTCAAAATTCAGAAGGAGGAAATCCAAATGAGAAACCTCAAGCGGGCTCTCAGCCTGGCTCTGGCGGCGATCATGCTCATCGGCATGATGGTTGTCTCCGCCAGCGCTACGGGCCTCGACGACTTTTCCGACAAGGACATAGTCGGCAACAAGGATGCCGTTTCCATGCTCACTACTCTGGGCGTGATCAACGGCAAGGAAGACGGGTCTTACTTTGACCCCACCGGCAACGTGACCCGTGCCGAGATGGCGAAGATGATCGCCACCGTCCTGAATCAGGGCGCCGATGTGGACGGCCTGTATGTCGGGATGAACACCGGCCTGACCGACGTGAAGGGCCACTGGGCTGAGAGCTACATCAACTACTGCTACAGCCTGGGCATCATCGCCGGCCGCGGCAACGGCAAGTTTGACCCCGCCGCTACCGTTACCGGCAACGAGGCCGCCAAGATGCTGCTGGTGGCCGCCGGCTACGACGCGCAGCTCGAGGGCCTGACCGGTGCCGACTGGGCCATCAAGACCGCCTCTCTGGCCTCTACCCTGGGCATCTTTGACAACCTGAGTGTAGCTACCTCTGATCCTCTGACCCGCGACAACGCGGCGCTGCTGATCTACAACGCTCTGGACATCGAGATGATTCAGAAGTACGAGAACGGCTATGCCATCGCCTTCACCGACCACCGCACCCTGCTGAGCGCCAAGTACGGTGTTTACAAGATTGAGGGCGTGGTTGTCTCCAACGAGGAGGCCGCGCTGAACAACACCGACAGCGACTTTGCCTCCGCCAAGGGCAAGACCACCATGGAGAACGTGAAGGTCTACGCCTCCACTACCTCCAACACCACCACCGGCGAGTACGAAGAGGTGAAGGGCCAGGTCGTGTTCAACGTGTCCACCACTGCCGACATGCTGGGCAAGACCGTGACCATGTACGCCAAGAAGACCACCGTTCTCTCCAACTCCACCGTGCTGGGCGTGTACCTCGATGATGCCAGCAACGTGGTCAAGACCACCGCTGACACGCAGGACACCATGAAGGACTTCCTGAAGGGCACCGGCCTGTCCACCGACAAGGACACCGCCTACTATGTCAACTACGGTGTGATGGACAGCGAGGCCGACGCCACTAAGGCGCTGGGCTTTGACGCCAAGACCGGCCGCTTCACCAACGTCAACGGCAAGACCAATGCCTATGGCGTGGAGATGACCGCCATCGACAACGACGGCGACGGTATTGTTGAGTACGTCCTGTACCTGCAGGAGACTCTGACCCAGGTCATCGCCAAGAGCGACTCCAAGGAGACCACCACTCTGAACGCCTTCAACAAGAACAAGGCCATCGACAACGAGAACATCGTGACCGACGCCAACCTGTCTGAGGGCGATCTGGTTCTGGTTGCCTCTTACGGCGGCAAGTACCATGTCTCCACCCCCAACGTTGTGACCGGCCAGATGGAGTCCTACTCCTCCAGCAAGACCAAGGAGCAGACCATCACCGTGGGCGGCACCGAGTACCACCCCTCTTACATCCTGTTTGCGGCGGATGCGGCCGACAACACCTACGAGTTCAACGTGCTGGACTGCGGCACCAAGGACGGCGTGGACTTTGACATCGACTACGACTTCATCCTCGACTCCAATGACAACGTGATCGCTTACCGTCCCTCCTCCAAGGGCGTGGGCGACTATGCCCTGATCCTGGATTCCGGCTACGATCCGGGCCGCACCAACTCCAACCCCACCGGCGAAGTGAAGGTTCTGCTGGCCGATGGCACCGAGAAGCTTTACACCCTGAACTTCGACGCCTCCGCGCAGAACGTGGGCGAGCAGCTCTTCCCCAAGCTGACCTCCTCTCAGCAGAAGGACAACGGCATTGAGGAGCTGAAGGGCTTCCTGGGCTCCTCCGTTCAGGACAACACCACCACTAAGCCCGATGGCAAGCTGCCCTCCGGCGATGCCGCTAAGTACTCCAGCGCGCAGCACCAGTCCGGTTTCGCTGCCGGCTATGTCATTGAGTGCAGCCTCAACGACAAGGACGTTCTGACCATCAAGTCCATCGTGGGCACCAACGCGACCGGCACCGACCGCTACAGCCCCGCCGACGTGGACAGCACCCTCGCCGCCGACTATGATACCGGCGCTGCCCGTATCAAGTACGGCACCAGCGATCAGGTGGCCGTGGACAAGAACACCGTGGCCTTCTACTTCACGACCGTGAACGGCGATGACAAGTACGGCGTGGCCATCGGCTACGACAAGATGTCTAACGTAGACAAGGGCACCGCTTTTGTGGCCCAGACCACCAAGGCCAATCTGACCGACGTGGTTCTGTTCGACGCTGAGGGCGTGGCCGCCGAGAAGGACTACGCCTATGTCCTGGGCCGCACCAGCAGCTCCTCCGGCTATGTGACCCTGAACGTGCTTCTGATGGACGGCACCGCCTCCACCCTGAAGCTCACCAAATCCGACTACGACTCCCTGTTCAAGGGCAACAGCGACTTTGAGACTGCCTATGCCTACACCGTGAACGGCGAGGGCGTGGCGGATCTGACTGCCCCCGGCAGCAGCGGCACCCACGTTCTGACCGGCTATGCCGTGAAGCTCAACGACGGCACCGTGGCTGTCTACAGCGACAAGAAGCTCACCAAGCTGGTTGACAGCTACTCCTACGACAAGAATATCTGGAACGTGGAGGACGTGTCCGCTGGCACCAACGCTCCCGCCGGCGCTTTCTCCACCGGCGTTGCGAAGGAGACTGTCCTGGTTCTGGATGCCGACGAGAACACGGTCCGCGCCGCGTACATCAAGAGCGTCCTGGACGGCACTGAGGTGCCGGATCACGGTACCGGCTCCCTGTCCGACGGTGTGATCTCCACCAGCAACGAGACCATGATCAGCGACATCAGCAACCAGACCATCACCCTGACCAACGACATGGCTGCCAGCACCTCCGGCAGTGTCACCACCGCCCAGAACAAACTGACCGCCGACGTTCTGGTCAACGCCCTGCAGGGCAATGTGAAGGGCGTCTACGAAGAGGTGTTCGGCACCTACAAGCTGGTTGCCACTAACCCCTATCCCGTTGTGACCAGCGCTATGTATGTCGGCGTCGACACCAACAAGGGCATGGTCTACTACAAGATCGCCTTTGCCAACCCCAAGGCCCCTGTGATCACCACCGACCTGACCACCACTGCCGTCACCGGCACGGAGCTGAGGGTCGTGGCTAACGCCCCCGACAAGGGCACCCTGTCCTACGAGTGGCACAAGGTGTCCGGCGGCAGCGATTCCGTGGTTGGCTCCAACAGCGCCACCTATACGGCAAACGACGCCGGTGAGTACTACGTGGTCGTCACCAATACCCGCAACAGCCTGACCGCTACCACCAAGAGCGCCACCTGCAACGTTGGCACCAAGGTGGATGCCGCGAAGCCCACGTTTGGCACTGATCTGAAGTCCACCGGCTATGTCGGAGACAAGCTGACGGTCAAGGCCAGCGTAACCGACAAGGGCACTGTGTCCTACCAGTGGTATAAGAACGGCATGCCCCTCTCCGGTAAGACTGGCGAGTCCTACACCCCCACCGAGGCTGGGAAGTACTATGTTATCGCCACCAACACCAAGGACGATGTGAATGGCGACAAGACTGCCCAGACGAAGAGCGCCGAGTGCACTGTGAGCGTCAAGATTGGCGCGGCTGATATGAACCTTTCCATTACCGCTCCGACGAACGGTGCCACCATTGCCGATGCTGCTCTGACGGACAGCGCTTCTAGCAGCAAGGTCGAGATTGGTACTCCTACTTGGGAAAAGAGTGATGACGGAAGTTCCGGCTGGGCCAGTGCAACCGGAACCTTTGAGCAGAAGTTCTATCGTGCCACCGTAACACTTACTGCTAAGGATGGATTTGCTTTTGGCGAGTCCGGCGACTATAGCGGCCTGACTGTTAATAATGGCAGTGCCACGTCGGCCACTGTCTCTGATGGCAGCCTGAAGCTGGTTATTACTTTTGATCAGGTTCAGTAATCTCCCCATATTTTAAAAAGTTCCCCGGGCCAACGGCCCGGGGAACTTTTTATGGTATCTGGCCCTCCAGAAACGCCAGATATGGATAGGTCTTTCCCGACTCGTTGATCCGGTCGATCGCCCCATCTTCATGGACTACCCGAAACCCCTGCTGGATAATCTCAATTGCACCTGCCGCCGTCTGCCGGCTTGCCAGCAGCAGTCCGGAGCGGCCCGGAAGCAGCACAGCCGAGGGCCGGAACCCCAGCGGGATGCTCTGACTCGTCCCATTTCCCAGGAACGCGCCGCAATAAAGCTTTGCCTTTTCCGCCGCTGCGGCGGCCAACTCCGCCCGGTCGGCCTGTCCCAGCTTTTCCTGGAGTGCGGCCGCAATCCTTCGGAAGTCCTCATTAAAATCCGTCCGCAGGAAGCTATCCTCCGGCTCCCACTGGTGCAGGTGGTAATATTCCGTATAATTTGCCATATTCGTCCCATCTCCTCCCGGCACAGAAAAATCCCCTGCGTCCGGCACACAGCCGAACGCGAGGGCTTTGTCCTGCCGGATGGCCCGCGGGCGGGTGTGGGCACCCGCCCCTACATACAAGCGCCACAAGACACCCCATCAGAAACGGAACCCCGAAAATGTAGGGGCGGCCTTTATGGCCGCCCGCGGGCGGGGACAAGCCCCGCCCCTACAGATAAGCGCCACAAGACACCCCATCGGAAACAGAACCCCGGAAATGTAGGGGCGGCCTTTATGGCCGCCCGCGGGCGGGGACAAGCCCCGCCCCTACAGATAAGCGCCACAAGACAACCCATCGGAAACAGAACCCCGGAAATGTAGGGGCGGCCTTTATGGCCGCCTGCGGGCGGGGACAAGCCCCGCCCCTACGGATCATTCTGGACGGGGCGGAGGTTGAAACAGGGGGCTCCCCGGCGTTGCCGGGGAGCCCCCTGTTTATACAAACTCGTAGTCGGCGAACTTGTCCTCGCCCTGCTGGTTATCCTTGGTTTCCCCCACGAAGGTGCCCATCACGTGGCACTCCGGGCAGAAGCCGAACTCCTCGTCGGCGCTTCCCTCCAGCTCATAGCGGTATTTCTTGCCGCACTGAGGGCACTCATAGAAAAAGTAATAGGTTCCCCAGGTCATGCTGTTTCTCCTTCCTGTTTCCCGGCCGCTGCGGCCTCCAGCTCCGCCCGGCGGGCGGCCCGGGCGGCCAGAGTCTCCTCCAGGGTCTTTTTCGGGCGCGCGTTCATCTCCGTCCGCCACCGGGCCAGCCAGCCCCGCAGCTCCTCCAGCCCCTCCTCACTGAGGGGAAATTCCTTTGTCTCCTCCACTGTGCTGTCCTGATAGCGCCAGGGGCCCTCCCACACCTCGGCGGTGAGCCTGGGGCTCTCCCCTGTATCGGGCACCACCTTGTAGCGCAGGGCCCCGCCGCTGGCTGTCCAGAAGTTGCCGTTTTCAAAGTGGGACAGCACCGGCAGGAACAGTTCCTCGTCCATGTGTTCAGCTCCTTATCCATGTGAAAGCGTGGTATCTCAAATGATACCACGCTTTTGTCCGATTTTCAATTCTTCAATTCTCGCTGTAGCGGGCCAGGAACTGGCGGGTGCGCTCCTCCCGGGGGTGCTCGATGACCTGCCGGGCGTCGCCCTGCTCCACGATCACGCCGCCGTCCATGAATACCACCTGGTCGGCCACGTCCCGGGCGAAAGCCATCTCATGGGTGACGATGATCATGGTGGTCTTCTGTTCGGCCAGGGCGCGGATCACCCGCAGCACCTCGCCGGTGAGCTCCGGGTCCAGGGCGGAGGTGGGCTCGTCAAAGCAGAGGATATCGGGGCTGAGGGCCAGGGCCCGGGCGATGGCCACCCGCTGCTGCTGGCCGCCGGAGAGCTGGTGGGGGTAATGCCCCGCCCGGTCGGCCAGACCCATCTGGGCCAGCAGCGTCCGTCCCTTCTCCTCAATCTCAGCGAAGATGCGCTTCTTCTCCCCCTTAAAGTCGGGCCGCTCCCGGGCCAGGAGCTGGCCGGCCAGAGTCACGTTTTCCAGCGCGGTGTACTGGGGAAAGAGGTTGAACGACTGGAACACCAGCCCAAAGTGGAGGCGCTTCTTGCGCACCTCGCTCTCCCGCTGGGTGACGGGGTCGTCCGCGTCAAAGAGCACCTCTCCCCCCACTGTAATACGGCCCCGGTCGGGCTGCTCCAGGAAGTTGAGGCAGCGCAGGAGGGTGGTCTTGCCGGAGCCGGAGGAGCCGATGATGGCCATGGCCTGCCCCTGCTCCAGGGAAAAGCTGATATCCTCCAGAACCCGCGTCCTGCCGAATCGCTTCTGGATATCCTCTACCTGTAAAATCGCCATGCTGTGCGCTCCTCTCAAACCCGGAAATAGTCCAGCTTCTTCTCGGTGCGGCTCAGGGCCAGGGTCACAATGCCGTTGAACACCAGGAAGAAAGCGCCGGCGTAGAACAGGGGCCAGATCATGCCCTTGTTGCCGAAGTCCTTGGCCAGCTTGATGATCTCCCCCACCATGATGAAGTTGGACAGGGAGGTGTCCTTCACCAGGGTGATGATTTCGTTGCCCATGGGAGGCACGATGCGCTTGACCACCTGGAGCAGGGTGACCTGAAAGAAGATCTGGCTGCGGGTCATGCCCAACACCTGCCCGGCCTCCCGCTGGCCGGCGGGGACACCCTGGATGCCGCCGCGGAAGATCTCGGAGAAGTAGGCCGCGTAGTTGAGCACAAAGGCCAGGACGGCCGCCCCCATCCGCCCCAGGGAGTGGCCAGGCCCAAAGACGATGCCGGGCAGATAGAACACCACCGCCAGTTGGAGCATCAGTGGGGTGGAGCGCATGATGTAAACATACAGGCGCACCAGAAGGCTCAGGGGCTTGAAGCGGCTCATGGTGCCGAAGGACACCACCAGTCCCAGGGGCAGGGACAACACCAGCGTGACGGCAAAGAGCTCAATATTGAGCAGAAAACCGTCCAGCAGGGTCATGGTTACCGTTTGGAATGACATGTTCTCTCTCCTCTGTCCAACGCGGACAAGGGGCAGGGGGTATATGCCCCCTGCCTCTTGTGTCGGAACGTTTTACTGGTTGGCCAGCAGCAGATCGGCCAGCTCGTACTTGACGGCCAGCTCGTTGAGGGTGCCGTCGTCAATGAGCTCCTGCATGGCCTGGTTTACCGCCGCGGTGAGGTCGGAGCCCTGGCGGAAGCCGATGCCGTACTCCTCCACGGACAGCTCCAGATCGGGAATGACCATCAGGTCGGAGTAGTCGCCGGTGCCGGCCAGGGTGTTGGCCAGCACGAAGTCCATCACCGCCGCGTCCGCCGCGCCGCTCTTGACCTCCAGCAGGGCATCGGTCTGCTTCACCACAGAGGTATAGCTGGCCTGGCTGAGGAACTCGTCGGCCGCAACCGCCGCCTCACCGGCGGAGCCGGCCTCCGCGTCCAGATTGGCGCCGGCCAGGGACTCGGTGGAGGTGTATTTGTCCGCGTCGGCGGCGCGGATAACCACCACCTGATAGTTCTTGATGTAGGGGTCGGAGATCGAAATGGCCTCCTGGAGCTCCGGCGTGATGGTCATACCGTTCCAGATGCAGTCGATGTTCTTGCTCTCCAGCTCCAGCAGCTTGGCATCCCAGTTGATCTCCACAAACTTGGGCTCCACCCCCAGCTTGGCGCACACGGCAGTGGCAAACTCGGTCTCAAAGCCGGTCAGCTCGCCGTCCTCCCCCAGGTAGTTCATGGGCTCGAACAGGGTATAGCCGATCTTTAGGACTCCGTTGCCCTTGACATAATCCAGGTCGCTCTCTGCCGCAGGCGTCTGAGAGCCGGTCGGCGCCGCGCTGCCGGGTGTCTCGGCCGCACCGGGATTTCCGCCGCAGGCGGTGAGGGTCAGGGTAAGGCCCAGAGCAAGGGCCAGAGCCGTCCAATTTCGTTTCATAGCAGTTCCTCCTCAGTTGGGTCGTTTTCCTCTTCGCTTTCGTATATTACCACACTAAAGCGATATTGTAAAGAGAAAAACGGAAAAATTTTTCCCCGCCCCAAAAAAGCCCCGCTTCCGTATAGAATTCCCGCTGATTCCATATCCTCTGAGACAGAGAATCTCAAAAACGGAGGCATCACACGTTATGAAAAAACTGGCTGCGGCCCTGCTGGCCGCCGCGCTTCTGGTCCTCCCCGCCCAGGCCGTCAGCGGCGCGCCCACGGTGGACGCCGCCGCTGCGGTGCTGATGGAGAAGGAAACCGGCGCCATCCTCTATGAACAGAACGCCCACGACAAGCTGGAGCCCGCCAGCGTCACCAAAGTCATGACGCTGCTGCTGGTGCTGGAGGCCATTGACGACGGCCGTCTGGCTCTGGACGATATGGTTACCGTCTCCGCCCACGCCGCCTCCATGGGCGGCTCCCAGGTCTATTTAAAAGAGGGGGAGCAGATGAGCGTGGACGACATGCTCAAGGCCGTGGCGGTGGTGTCGGGCAATGACGCCGCCGTGGCCCTGGCCGAGCACCTGGCAGGCAGCGAGGAGGGCTTTGTGGAGCAGATGAACCAGCGGGCCGCCGAGCTTGGCATGGCCGACACCTGTTTTGTCAACTGCACCGGCCTGCCCGCGGCGGGCCACCTGACCAGCGCCCATGATATCGCGGTCATGAGCCGCGCCCTGATCCAGCACCCCAAAATCCGGGACTACACCACCATTTGGATGGACTCCATCCGGGGCGGTCAGTTCCAACTGGCCAATACCAATAAGCTGGTGCGTTTCTATGAAGGGGCCACTGGCCTCAAGACCGGCTCCACCGACGCGGCAGGCTACTGCCTGTCCGCCACGGCCGAGCGGGACGGTATGGAGCTCATCGCCGTTGTGCTCAAGGCCAAGACCTCCGAGCAGCGCTTTGAGTCGGCCAAGAGCCTGCTGAACTTCGGCTTTGCCAATTATACCCTCACAGACGTCTACCCCGGACAGGCCCTCCCTCCTGTCGACGTGCTGCTGGGCGAGCAGGACACGGTACAGCCCGTCCTCGCCCAGTCCAGCCGGATTCTGGTGGACAAGGCCCAGCTCAACGACGTGACGAGCGAACTGCGCCTGTGCGAGAATGTGGAGGCCCCGGTGGAGCAGGGGCAAAAGCTGGGCGAGATGGTGATCTCCGTGGGCGGGCAGGAGCAGCAGACCATCCCCATCGTGGCCGACCGGGCCGTGGCACGGCTGACCCTTCCCGGTATTTTCTCCCGGTTCCTCAAAACACTGTTTATGGCGGAATAATCCGATTGAGCAAGGGGGGAGCGGCAATGCCGCTCCCCCTCTGCGCAATCTCTCCAAAACGCCCGTCCGCCCAATATGGGAAATTTTACACTTGCTTTTCCATACATGTCTTGACTATGTCTCCATCACGTTGTATAATTTATACAAATAATTTCCACCTCTTCTGGAGTTATTTTATCACCAATGACAAGGATCTCCTGGCTCCCAGCCCTCTTTTTGGGGATTTTTGCCAATAAGGAGTGACACCTATGCCGATATCCAATGACACCGCGCCCCTGGCGCAGTTCCTTGCGGGACAGGCGGTCCGGGCGCAGGAATTCCTGGGCTCCCACCCCACTGTACGCGGCGGACAGTCCGGCTGGCTGTTCCGCGTCTGGGCTCCTCATGCTCAGGCCGTCGCCGTAATGGGCGACTTCAACGGCTGGGATGACAGGGCCAACCCCATGGCCGCCCTGGAGGGCGGCGTGTGGGAGCTCTTCCTCCCCGGCCTGCAGCAGTATGACAACTATAAATACGCCGTGCACACCCGCTCGGGCAAGGTCCTGGCCAAGGCCGACCCCTATGCCTTCCATGCCGAGACCCGCCCCGGCACCGCCTCCAAGCTGTACGATCTGTCCGGTTACCAGTGGGGCGACGGGAGCTGGCTGGATTACCGGAAGAACAACCCGGTCTACCAGAAGCCCATGAACATCTATGAGGTACATCTGGGCTCTTGGCGGCGCACCGGCGACGACCAAATGCTCTCCTACCGGGACATCGGCAGATATCTGGTGCCCTACGTGAAGGAGATGGGCTTCACCCATGTGGAGCTGCTCCCCGTCACGGAGCATCCCCTGGACGCCTCCTGGGGCTATCAGTGCACCGGCTACTTCGCGGCCACCAGCCGCTTCGGCACCCCACACGACTTCATGTGGCTGGTGGATCAGCTCCACCAGGCCGGCATCGGCGTCATCCTGGACTGGGTGCCCGCCCACTTCCCCAAGGACGCCTTCGGCCTGTACGAGTTTGACGGGGAGCCCTGCTACGAGTATGCCGACCCCCGGAAGGGGGAGCACGCCGACTGGGGCACCCGGGTGTTTGACTACGGGCGAAGCGAGGTGCGGTCCTTCCTCTACTCCTCCGCCCTGTTCTGGCTGGAGCAGTACCACATCGACGGCCTTCGGGTGGATGCGGTGGCCTCCATGCTCTACCTGGACTACGGCCGGCAGGACGGCCAGTGGGTGCCCAACGTATTCGGCGGGCACGAGAATCTGGAGGCCGTTGAATTCCTCCAGCAGCTCAATACCCACATTTTCAGCGCCCACAGCGACGTGATGATGATCGCCGAGGAGTCCACCGCCTGGCCCCGGGTTTCCCATCCGGTGGACAAGGGGGGACTGGAGGGCGGCCTGGGCTTTAACCTGAAGTGGAACATGGGGTGGATGAACGACATTCTCCACTACATTAAAATGGACCCCTACTTCCGCCAGTTCAACCACCACGATATTACCTTCTCGCTGATGTATGCCTTCTCTGAGAATTTTGTGCTCCCCCTGTCCCACGATGAGGTAGTGCACATGAAGGGCTCCCTCATCAACAAGATGCCCGGAACGGACGAGGAGAAATTTGCCGGCGTGCGGGCTTTCTATACCTATATGCTCACCCACCCGGGCAAGAAGCTGCTGATGATGGGCAGCGAGTTCGGCCAGTGGAACGAGTGGCACTATGAGCACTCTCTGGACTGGCACCTGCTGGAGCTGGAGGGGGAGGACGGAGACCGCCACCGGGCCCTTAAGGCGTTCTTCCAGGCGGTCAACGCCTTCTACCTGGCCCACCCGGAGCTGTGGGAGCTGGACTTCTCCTGGGAGGGCTTTGAGTGGATCGAGGCCGACGACAACCAGGCCAATACCATTGCGTTCCTCCGCAAGGACAAGAAGGGCAGCACCCTGGTGACAGTGTGCAACTTCTCTCCTGTGGACCGTACCGGCTATACCATCGGCGTGCCCACGGCGGGTACCTATACCTGCCTGTTCAGCACCGACGACCCCGCCTTCGGCGGACTGGGCCGGGGCGATGCCGGGCCAGTCAAGAGCCAGTATATCGAGTGTCACGGCCGGGAGCAGGCCATCACTCTGTCCCTGCCCCCCATGAGCGCCGCCATCTACAAGTGCACCCGCAAGTTCCCGTCCCGCCGGAAAAAAACCGCCGAAGCCGCGCCCAAGGCTGCAAAGTCCGACAAGGCAGCCAAGGCGGCCCCCAAAAAGACCACCCGCAAGTCCAAGGAATCCTGACGCTTTTTCCAGTTAAACGCTGAGGTGATAAGAAGTGAAAAAGGAATGTGTCGCCATGCTGCTGGCGGGCGGACAGGGCAGCCGTCTCCACGCCCTCACCAGCCACGTGGCAAAACCCGCGGTCCCCTTTGGAGGAAAGTATCGCATCATCGACTTTCCCCTGTCCAACTGCATCAACTCCGGTATCGACACGGTTGGGGTGCTCACCCAGTACCGGCCGCTGGAGCTGAATGCCTACATCGGCAACGGCGAGCCCTGGGACCTGGACCGGTCCTACGGCGGCGTCCACATCCTGCCCCCCTACATGCGGGAGGGAGAAAAGGGCACCTGGTACAAAGGCACGGCCAACGCCATCTACCAGAACATCAACTTCCTGGAGACCTATGATCCGGAATATGTACTCATCCTGTCCGGCGACCACGTCTACAAGATGGACTACACCCAACTGCTCCGCCGCCACAAGGAGGCCGACGCCGCCTGCACCATTGCGGTGCTGGAGGTCCCCATGGAGGAGGCTTCCCGCTTCGGAATTATGAATGTGGACGAGAACGACGACATCTATGAGTTCGAGGAGAAGCCCAAGCACCCCAAGAGCAACCTGGCCTCCATGGGGATCTACATCTTCACCTGGTCCAAGCTGCGGGAGTACCTCATCGCTGACGAGGCCGATGAGAAGAGCTCCAACGACTTCGGCAAGAACATCATCCCCGCCATGCTGGACGCCGGCGAAAAGATGACCGCTTACCGTTTCCAGGGCTACTGGAAGGACGTGGGCACCATCGACTCCCTGTGGGACGCCAATATGGATATGCTTTCCCCCGACAACGGCATCGACCCCTACGACACTGAATGGCCCATCTACGCCCGCACCCCCATCCGCCCCCCCCATTTCATGGGAATGGATGCCAAGGTGGACCACTCCATGGTCACCAGCGGCTGTGAGGTGTACGGCACAGTGGAGAACTCTGTGCTCTTCCACTCCGTCACCGTAGAGGAGGGCGCGGTGGTGCGCTACTCCATCCTCATGCCCGGCACGGTGGTAAAGAAGGGCGCGGTGGTGGAGTACGCCATCGTGGCCGAGGAATCAGTCATCGGTGAAAACGCCCGGGTGGGCGCCTCTCCCGACGGCAGTGAGGACTGGGGGGTTGCTGTCATTGCCCAGCACCTGAACATCGGCCCCAGCGCCGTGGTTTCCCCTAAGGCCATGATTACCCGTAACGTGAAAGGAGGTGGGGTGAAATGATGAACAAGCTGCACGGCATCATCTTCGCCTACCTTTCCAACCCGGATCTGCGGGAGCTGACCCAGCACCGCAACACCTGCTCCATCCCCTATGGCGGCCGGTACCGGGTGATTGACTTCATGCTCTCCAACATGGTCAACGCCGGTGTCTCCGATGTGGGCCTGATCGTCCACGCCAACTACCAGTCCCTGCTGGATCACGTCGGCTCCGGCAAGGACTGGGACCTCAGCCGCAAGCACGGCGGCCTGCGCATCCTCCCCCCCTTCGGCTACTCGGGCCGGCGGGAGGGCGTCTACCGGGGCCGCATGGACGCCCTGGCGGGCGTGCGCTCCTATTTGCAGTACATCCGGCAGGACTACGTGGTGCTGGCCGGGGGTGACCTGGCGGTAAACCTGCCCCTCAATGACATCTTTGAGGCCCATATCCGCAATGACGCGGACATTACCGCCGTGTGCACCAGCCGCCCTATGGGCTCGCCCAAGGACTGCGACTACTTCACCATCGGCGCCGGAGGGCGGATCACCGACGTACTGGTGCACCCCCCCATTGCCCAGGGCTGCGAATCCCTGGAGGTCTACATTCTCTCCAAGCAGCTCCTGCTCTCCCTGGTGGACCACTGTGCGGCCCACAATATTCCCTCCTTCAGCACCGGCGTGCTCCAGGCCATGGCCGGCCAGCTCAAGATTTGCCCATACGTCTTTGACGGCTATGCCGCCCGCCTCCAGTCCGTGGCTGGTTACTTCGCCCGCAGCATGGAGCTGCTTAACCCCGAGGTGCGAACCGACCTCTTTGCCCCCGGCCGCCCTGTCCGCACCAAGGACCGCTCCGACCCGTCCACCTACTACGGCCCAGGCTCCAGGGCGGTCAACTCCCTGGTGGCTGACGGCTGCATCATTGAGGGCGAGGTAGAGAACTCCATCCTCTTCCGCGGCGTCCGTGTGGAGAAGGGGGCCAAGGTCTCGGGATGCGTGCTGATGCAGGGCACCGCGGTTCAGGCCGGCGCGGTGCTCAAGTACGCCATCACCGACAAGAACGTGCGGGTCAACCCCGGCCGGATGCTGATGGGCCATAACACCTATCCGCTGTCCATTGCGAAGAACGAAATTGTATGACGACTCCAGGGGGGACGCTGTCCCCCCCTAGATACGCGGTCACCGTGCCGCCCTCTGGGCGGCACAATGGCCGCGATACCCCTCACCCGCGCTCGCGCGGGTGGTTGCCCCTGCCGCTCAATTTCGACATAAGGAGAGCCTATGAACATCTTATTTGCCACCTCTGAGTGTGCGCCCTTCATCAAGACCGGCGGACTGGCCGACGTGGCCGGCGCTCTGCCCAAGGCGCTGGCCGGAAACGGCCATGACGTGCGGGTGATCCTCCCCCTCTACGAAGGCATCGGCGAGGAATGGCGCAGTCAGATGACCTACCTCCAGTGCTTCCACATCACCCTGGCCTGGCGCAGCCCCTACTGCGGCATCTTTGAGCTGAAGCGGGACGGCGTCACCTACTGGTTTGTGGACAACGAATACTACTTCAAGCGTTCCAACATTTACGGCCACTACGACGATGGCGAGCGCTTCGCCTACTTCTCCCGGGCTGTGGTGGAGAGCATGGGCTGGCTGAACTGGCATCCAGACGTGCTCCACTGCAACGACTGGCAGACCGCCCTGGTGCCCATCTATCTGCTGGAGGAGCGCCACCGCATCCCCCAGCTCTGCGACACCAAGAGCGTGTTCACCATCCACAACATCGAGTACCAGGGCCGATACGGCAGCCAGACTTTGAAGGATGTGTTCGGGCTCAACGACGGGTACTTCAACGAGCACATGCTGGCCTACCACGGAGACGTGAATCTGATGAAAGGGGCTATCTATGCCGCCGACTACGTGACCACCGTCTCCCCCACCTACGCCGACGAGCTCCAGTACTCCTTCTATGCCCACGGCCTGGAGGGGGTTATCGCCGACAACCGCCACAAGCTGCGCGGCATCCTCAACGGCATCGACACCGAGGTGTATGACCCCTGGCGGGACAAGGGCCTGACCAAGTTCTTCTCGGCGCGGCAGATGGCGGGCAAGAAGAACTGCAAAGCCGCCCTGCAGCAGATGTCCGGCCTGCGGGAGAACCCGGACGCCCCCATCATCGCCTGCGTGTCCCGCTTGGTGCGGCACAAGGGCTTCGATCTGGTCACCGCCGCCATCCACGAGATTATGGGTATGGACGTACAGATGATCGTCCTGGGCACCGGCGACTGGAACTATGAGGAGGCCTTCCGCCAAGCTCAGAACCAGTACCCCGGCCGCTTCGCCGCCCACATGATGTACTCCCCCAACCTGTCCACCGCCATCTATGGCGGCGCCGACCTGTTCCTCATGCCCTCCATCTCCGAGCCCTGCGGCCTGAGCCAGATGATCGCCATGCGCTACGGCACCATCCCCGTGGTGCGGGAAACCGGCGGCCTGCGGGACTCCGTGGTGCCCTACAACAAGTTCACCGGCGAGGGCACCGGCTTCTCCTTTGCCAACATCAATGTGCAGGAGATGACCGGCGTACTGAGCGAGGCGGTGAACCTCTACCACAGCGAGCCCAAGGCGTGGAAGGCCCTCCAGAAGAACGCCATGACCGCCGACTTCTCCTGGGAAAAGTCGGCCAAAGCCTATGAGGAGATTTACGGCTGGGTGACCGGGAAATAGGGCCGCTTTTTACGCTTGACAGTACCATATTCCCATGATAGAATGAGCGCTCCGTGGCGGGTGTGTCCTTCCGCGGAGCGTTCCTATGTTGATCTCAACAGAAACAGGAGATGTCTGCATTGCACAAATATACCAAAAAAGAGCTGATGACCCTCATCACGGGCAAACTGCGCCGCAACTTCGGCCGTGACGTGGAGGAGGCCACCAGCCTGCACATGTTCAAGGCCTGCGCCCTGGTGCTGCGGGACATCATGTCCGAGCGGCAAATGAAGACCGCCGACCGGGTGGCCGTGGAGCACCTGCGCCAGGTTCACTACCTGTCCCTGGAGTTTCTGATGGGCCGGTCCCTGATGAAGAACGCCTACAACCTGGGCGTGGCGGAGCCGCTGAAGCAGGCCATCGAGGGCCTTGGGTTTTCCGCGCCCGACCTGTTTGAGGCCGAGCCCGACGCCGGCCTGGGCAACGGCGGCCTGGGCCGCCTGGCCGCCTGCTACCTGGACTCCATGACCACCCTGGAGATCCCCGCCACAGGCTACTCCATCTGCTACGAGCTGGGCATCTTCAAGCAGAAGATCGTGGACGGCCAGCAGGTGGAGCTACCCGACAACTGGCTGGGGCTGGGCGACGCCTGGCTCATCCCCAAGATGGACGAGACCGAGGAGGTCCGCTTCGGCGGCAAGGTGGAGGACGAGTGGGACGCGCTGGGCCGCCACCGGGTAAAGCACACCGGGTATGATGTGGTGCTGGCCGTGCCCAAGGACATGGAGATCGCCGGCTACGGCACCGAGCACGGCAACCTGCTCCGCCTGTGGGACGCCAACAGCCCCACGCCGGTGGACATGAACCTGTTCTCCTCCGGCCAGTATCTGAAAGCCGTGGAGCAGCGGGCCATGGCCGAGTCCATCTCCAAGGTGCTCTACCCCGAGGACAACCACTACGAGGGCAAGTCCCTGCGCCTCAAGCAGCAGTATTTCTTCGTCTCCGCCACCATCCAGTCCATCGTGCGCAAGCACCGGGCCGAGTACGGCACCCTGCGCAACTTCCACCTCAAGCATGTCATCCAGATCAACGACACCCACCCCACCCTGGCCATCCCGGAGCTGATGCGCATCCTGCTGGACGAGGAGGGGTACGGCTGGGACGAGGCGTGGTACATCGTCACCCACACCATCGCCTACACCAACCACACCGTCCTGGCGGAGGCGCTGGAGCGCTGGCCCCAGCAGCTCATTGAGAAGTGGCTGCCCCGCATCTGGCAGATCCTCATCGAGATCTCCAACCGCTACCAGCGGGCGCTGACCGACTACTTCCACGGCGATCTGTCCAAGGTGGCCCCCATGGCTATCATCTGGGGCGGCGAGGTGCGCATGGCCAACCTGTGCGTGTGCGCCTGCTTCAAGATCAACGGCGTGTCCGCCCTCCACTCCGACATTCTGAAGCGGGACGTCTTCCACGACGCCTATGCCCGCACCCCCGACAAGTTTACCAACGTCACCAACGGCATTGACCACCGCCGCTGGCTCAGCGAGTGCAACCCGGAGCTGGACGCCCTGATCCGCGACTGCTGCGGCAAGGACAAATACCTGCTCCAGCCCGACGCCCTCAAGGAGCTGGAGCAGTACCGGGACGACGCGGGCGTGCTCTCCCGCCTGGGGCAGATCAAGGCGGACAATAAGAAGGCCTTCGCCGCCTGGGTGGCCCGGGAGAGCGGCGTCATCCTCAACACCGACGCCCTCTTTGACGTGCAGGTGAAGCGGCTGCATGAGTACAAGCGGCAGCTGCTCAACGTACTGCACATCATCTACCTCTACCAGCGCATGAAGGCCGACCCCCACTTCGACTTCACCCCCCGCACCTACCTGTTCGGCGCCAAGGCGGCCCCCGGCTACGCGGTGGCCAAGCGGATCATCCGCCTCATCAACTCCGTGGCCGACATGATCGCCAGGGACCCCGCCTGCAAAGACCGGCTCCAGGTGGTCTTCCTGGAGAACTACCGGGTGAGCCTGGCGGAGAAGCTGATGCCCGCCAGCGAGCTCTCCGAGCAGATCTCCACCGCCGGCAAGGAGGCCAGCGGCACCGGCAATATGAAGTTCATGATGAACGGCGCGGTGACAATCGGCACCCTGGACGGCGCCAACGTGGAGATGCACCAGGTGCTGGGGGACGAGAACATCTTCCTCTTCGGCCTCAAGGCCCACGAGGTGGCCGAGATGAAGCAGAAGGGCTACAAGTCCTATGAGTACTATGTCCACAATCCGGAGCTGCGCGCGGTCATCGACCAGCTCAACGTGGGCTTCGGCGACGGCGTGGCCTATGACGACATCGCCCGCCGCCTCCTGTTCGGCGACGGCGGCCCGGCGGACGAGTACCTGCTGCTGGCCGACTTCGAGAGCTACCGGGACGCCCACCAGCGGGCCGGCCTGGCCTATCAGGACCCCAAGCGGTGGAACCAGATGGCCCTCATGAACATCGCCCGATCCGGCATCTTCGCCGCCGACCGCTCCATCCGGGACTATGCCCGGGACATCTGGAACGTGCCGGTGCGCGCCCTCAAGTAAATTTGCTCCCGCAGCGGCGGGCGGCCCGTGGGGCCGCCCGCTTTTTTTGCCTTTCGTGCAATCATTTTCCTCTCTACCCCGCTGGGTCTTCTCTTCTTCCACACTGGACTGTGGCGGCGCTTTCTGCCGAATAGCCACCGCAAGCAGCATTTTTGACAAGGCCCGCCCAAAACCCGGGCGGGCCTTGACTTTCAACCGGGCAGAGCATAAAATATTTAATACTGTCTTTATTCCATCCATGGATGAGGTGACCGCACCATGCCCGTATATTTAGATAATGCCGCCACCACCCGGGTGTGTCCGGAGGCCGCCCGGGCCGCCCTGGAGGCCATGACTGAGGGGTACGGCAACCCCTCCTCCGGGTATGCCCTGGGGCAGGCCGCCGCCGCCGCGCTGAAGGAGCACCGCGCCGCCGTGGCCGGCCGCCTGGGCTGCGCGCCGGAGGAGCTGATCTTCACCTCCTGCGGCACCGAGGGGGACAACTGGGCCGTCCGGGCCGCCGCAGAGTATGGACGGCGGAAGGGACGGCACATCATCACCACCGCCATCGAGCACGCCGCCGTGCTGGAGCCGGTGAAGGTCCTGGCCGCCCAGGGGTATGAGGTGACCTACCTCAAGCCGGATCGGAGCGGCCACGTGTCCCCCGACGCCCTCCGGGCCGCCCTGCGGCCCGATACGGTGCTGGTGTCCATGATGCTGGTGAACAACGAGCTGGGCACCCTTCTCCCCGTGGCGGAGGCCGCCCAGTCCATCCGGGACGCCGGCTCCCCCGCCCTGCTCCACTGCGACGCGGTGCAGGCCTTTCTGAAGGTGCCCTTCACCCCGGCGGAGCTGGGGGTGGATCTGCTCACCCTCAGCGGCCATAAAATCCGCGCCCCCAAGGGCATCGGCGTGCAGTACATCCGCCGGGGGCTGAACCTCAAGCCCCTGCTGACGGGCGGCGGGCAGGAGGGCGGGCTGCGGCCCGGCACCGAGCCCACCGCCCAGGCCGCGGCCCTGGCGGCCGCCTGCGCGGCGTGGCAAGAGGACTATCCCGCTCGTATTCAAGGAATCAAAGAATACGCGCTGGAATCGCTCTCTGCCGTCCCCGGGCTGGAGATCATCAGCCGGGGGGACGCCCCCCACATCTGCGCCGTCTCCCTGCCCGGCTACCCCAGCGAAATGCTGGTGCGGGAGCTGTCCGACCGGGGGGTGTACGTCTCCTCCGGCTCGGCCTGCCACCGCGGGAAGCCCAGCCACGTGTTTGCGGCCCTGGGCCTGCCCAAGCGTACCCTGATGGGGGTGCTCCGCGTCTCCTTCTCCCCGGAGAGCACCCGCGCCGACGTGGACGCCCTGGCCGGGGGACTGACTGAAATCACTAAGACCAGAATTGCAGCGAGGTGAGCGTTTGTTCCACTATATGAACCGGGGGGCGGCCTTCTACCGCAACGTGGTGCGGCTGGCCCTGCCCATCCTGCTCCAGAACCTGTGCACCACCCTTCTGGGGCTGATCGACACCTTCATGGTGGGCGCCCTGGGGGAAGCCCCCCTGGCCGCCGTACTGGTGGCCAACATCCCCGTCTTCGTCATCCAGCTGGTCATTTTCGGACTCCAGAGCGGCTCCTCCGTCCTCATCAGCCAGTTCTGGGGCAAGGGGGACACCGAGTCCATTAACCGGGTCATCGGCCTGGGCTGCTATGTGGCGGGGGCCATCTCCCTGGCCTTTGCCTCCGTCATGTTCTTCCTTCCGGAGCAGCTGATGGGCCTGCTCACCGACAACCAGGAGCTGGTACCCCTGGCGGCCCAGTACGCCCGCATCGTGGGCTTCTCCTATATTTTCAACAGCCTCACCGGCGTGTACGTGGGCGCCCACCGCTCCATGGAGAACCCCAAGCTGGGCATGATCATCTTCGGCGCGTCCATGCTGACCAACGCCTTCCTCAACTGGGTGTTCATCTTCGGCAACCTGGGCGCTCCCGCCCTGGGCGTGGTGGGCGCGGCGGTGGCCACCCTGTCCGCCCGCGTGCTGGAGTTCGTCATCATGTTCTCCTACGCCCTGACCAACCACCGCTTCCGGCTCAAGCCCGCCGTGCTCTTCCGGCCGGGCCGCGCCCTGCTGGCCAAATTCCTCCACTACTCCGGGCCGGTGGTGCTCAACGAGACCCTCTGGGGCCTGGGCACCTCCCTCTACAAGGTCATCATGGGCCACATGGAGGGCTCCACCGAGATCCTGGCCGCCCGCGCCCTGGCGGGCAACATTGAGGATCTCTGTACCGTGGCCATCTTCGCCATCGGCAACACCACCGCCATCATCGTGGGCCGGGAGATCGGCGCGGGCCGGCGGGAGCACGTCTACGAGGTGGGGGCTACCCTGGACACCCTGGCCTTCCTCTGCGGCCTGATCATCGGCATTCCCCTGATCCTGGGGGCCTGGTTCGTCTTCCCCTGGCTGGTCTACCCCTTCTTCCACCTGTCGGAGACCGCCGGCTCCATCACCACCATGATGCTGACCTTCATCGGCGTCTTTCTGGCCCTGCGGGCCTTCGACTCGGTCAACACCGTGGGCGTCCTGCGGGGCGGCGGCGACGTGCGGGCCGCCACCATCATCGACACCACCCCCCTGTGGTTCGTCTCCCTCCCCCTGGCCGCTCTGTTCGGCCTGGTGTTCCAGTGGGGCATCTTCTGGGTCTATGTGGGCATCATGGCCGAGCAATTCGTCAAGTTCGGCATTGGCCTGTACCGCCTCCGCTCCCGGGAGTGGATCAACGACGTCACCCAGTTCTCCCGTACGGAGTGACCGCGTTGTAAAAAATACCCCGGCTCCGCCTGTGGGCGCGGAGCCGGGGTATTTTTCTCTGTAAGCCGGCTCACAGCTCCCGCTCCATGCGGATGTCGGAGAGCTGGAACCATTTATCGGAATAGGTGACGTATTTGAACCCAAACCGCTCATACAGCCGCAGGGCCTCCCTGAGCTGATGGTTGGAGGTGAGGACCGCTTTCTTCTGCCCTGCATCCCGGGCGGCCTGGAGCGCCGCCTCCATCAAGGCCGTACCAATGCCCCGGCCCCGGTATGCCTCCTTCACACCGAACTTGAGCAGCTCGCACTGGCCCTTCCCCTGAAGCTCCAGCATGACCATGCCCACAATCTCCTCCCCCCAGCGGGCCAGCAGCACCCGGCCACCGCCGGACAGGAAGCGGTGGGGCTCCGCCAGCATCTCCAGATCCACCGGCTCCAGCAGGTCGTATTCCAGCAGCCAGGGCAGGGAGATGTCCTCCAGCGCCTGCTTGTAGCGGTCCTCATAGTCGATAATCGTGAAGCCTCGGCCCTCGTCCACGGATTCACCCCTCCTTTTTACATAGAATACCATTGTTCCGCCGCCCCGTCAACGCCCGAAACTTGCAGTCCACCCCTTTGCCTGCTGAATTTTCTACGTTCACATTTAATTTACATCCAGAACACTTGACTTTTTCGGGGGACGGTGCTACATTATCTTTAGCACTCAGAGAGTTTGAGTGCTAACATTGTGAAAGGGTGGCCGGAATGGATTTAACAGAGCGCAAAAAACGGATTCTCCGCGCCATCATCGAGAGCTACATTCAGTCGGCGGAGCCGGTGGGTTCCAAGGCCATCGCCGCCTCCATCGATATGGAGGTATCCTCCGCCACCATCCGCAACGAAATGGCGGATCTGGAGGCGATGGGCCTGTTGGAAAAGCCCCACACCTCCGCCGGGCGCATCCCTTCGCCCAAGGGCTACCGGCTCTATGTCAACGAGCTGATGGAGGAGCACAAGCTCTCCCTCCAGGAGACCCAGCGCATTAACCAGGCCCTGGCCATGCGGATGCGGGAGCTGGACCGGGTGCTGGACCAGGCGGGCCGGGTGGTGTCTCAGCTCACTAATTACCCCTCCTTCGCCCTCTCCTCCGGTCTGAGCCGCATGACCATCCGGCGGTTCGATCTGCTGATGGTGGAGCGCAACGCTTTCATCATCGTGGTGATGACCGACACGGACATCGTGCGTAACCGGCTCATCCGCCTGCCCTCCGACCTGACGGAAGCCCAGCTTCAGATGCTCAACACCCTGCTGAACACCACCTTTACCGGCCTGACGCTGGAGGAAATCACCCCGGAGCTGATGCGGGTGGCCCAGCATGCGGCCGGGGAGGCCTATGGGCTTATCTCCCTGGTGGTGTCTTTCGCTATGGAGGTGCTGGAGAGCCTGGAGCAGCGCACCGTCCACACCTCGGGTCTGGCCCATCTGCTGGAGCTGCCCGAGTACCGCAGCCTGGAGCGGGCGCAGCCGCTGATGAGCTACCTCTCCGAGGACGCCGACCCTGCCCGCTTCCCCGTTCCCAAGGACGATCCCATGAAGATCCTCATCGGCCCGGAAAACGTGGCCGACGCGCTGAAGGACACCAGCGTGGTGGTCGCCAGCTACGACATCGGCGACGGCATGCGGGGTGTCATCGGCGTGGTTGGGCCCACCCGGATGGATTACGCCAAGATAACCGCCCGCCTGTCCTATCTGGCCGAGGGCCTCTCCCGGCTGTTTGGACAGGGTGAACTGCCCCAGGGCAGGGACGACGAGAAATAGGAGATGAATGCATCCCATGAGCAAGAAGGAAAAAAAGCCGGAGGACGTGACCCCGGAAGAGCAGACCGAGCAGGCCGTCCCCACCGAGGAGACGGAGGCCGAGGCTCCCAACCCCCTGCTGGAGGAGCTGGAGGCCCTCAAGAAGAGCCTCTCCGACCAGGAGGACAAATTTCTCCGCCTGGCCGCTGAATACGACAACTACCGCCGCCGCAGCCAGAAGGAGAAGGAATCCGCCTGGTCGGACGCCAAGGCGGACACCGCTGCGGCCTTCCTGCCGGTGTACGACAACCTGGAGCGGGCCCTCAAGCAGGAGACCGCCGACGAGGCCTACAAGAAGGGCGTGGAGATGACCATGACCCAGCTCAAGGAGGTTCTCACCAAGCTGGGCATCGAGGAGATCCCTGCCCTGGGCGAGCCCTTCGATCCCAACCTCCACAACGCCGTGATGCACGTGGAGGACGAGGGCGCTGGCGAGAACACCATTGTGGATGTGTTCCAGACCGGCTTCAAGTCGGGCGACAAGGTGGTCCGTTTCGCCATGGTAAAGGTCGCCAACTAAGAAGCGCGGAGGGTAGGCACATAGGGGCGCTAAGGCGGGACGGAGACGAAAAAACAGGCGACGGGCGCAGCCCGAAGCGGCATTTTTCGCGCAGTCTGGACTTAGCGGCCCGGCCATGTGCCCAACCCATAGCGTGACATCATGGCGCACATGGTGCGCCCACCACTCAACCTTGTAAAAAACCAATTTCTTTATTATTGGAGGAACTGCTTTATGTCTAAGATTATTGGTATCGACCTTGGTACAACCAACTCCTGCGTGGCCGTCATGGAGGGCGGCGAGTCCGTCGTCATCCCCAACGCCGAGGGCAACCGCACCACCCCCTCCGTCGTGGCCTTCTCCAAGGACGGCGAGCGCATGGTGGGCCAGGTGGCCAAGCGCCAGGCCATCACCAACCCCGACCGCACCATCATGTCCATCAAGCGCGAGATGGGCACCAACTACAAGGTGAACATCGACGGCAAGGCCTACACGCCCCAGGAGATCTCCGCCATGATCCTGCAGAAGCTGAAGGCGGACGCCGAGGCCTATCTGGGCCAGACCGTCACCGAGGCGGTCATCACCGTCCCCGCCTACTTCACCGACGCCCAGCGCCAGGCCACCAAGGACGCCGGCCGCATCGCGGGCCTGGACGTCAAGCGCATCATCAACGAGCCCACCGCCGCTGCCGTGGCCTACGGCGTGGACAAGGAGCAGGCCCAGAAGGTCATGGTGTACGACCTGGGCGGCGGCACCTTCGACGTGTCCATCCTGGACATTGACGACGGCGTCATCGAGGTGCTGGCCACCGCCGGCAACAACCGCCTGGGCGGCGACGACTTCGACAAGTGCGTCATGGACTGGATGGCCGCCGAGTTCAAGAAGGACACCGGCATTGACCTGACCGGCGACAAGGTGGCCATGCAGCGCCTGAAGGAGGCCGCCGAAAAGGCCAAGATCGAGCTGTCCGGCGTCACCTCCACCAACATCAACCTGCCCTATATCACCGCCGATGCCACCGGCCCCAAGCACCTGGATCTGACCCTCACCCGGGCCAAGTTCGACCAGCTCACCGCCAACCTGGTGGAGGCCACCAGCGGCCCCGTGAAGCAGGCCATGAGTGACGCCGGCCTGTCCTCCAGCGACATCTCCAAGGTGCTGATGGTGGGCGGCTCCAGCCGTATCCCCGCCGTGCAGGAGATGGTCAAGAAGCTCACCGGCAAGGAGGGCTTCAAGGGCATCAATCCCGACGAGTGCGTGGCCATGGGCGCGGCGCTCCAGGGCGGCGTGTTCACCGGCGACGTGAAGGGCCTGCTGCTGCTGGACGTCACCCCCCTGTCCCTGGGCATCGAGACCATGGGCGGCGTGATGACCAAGCTCATCGAGCGCAACACCACCATTCCCGCCAAGAAGAGCCAGGTGTTCACCACCGCGGCCGACAACCAGACCAGCGTGGAGGTTCACGTGCTCCAGGGCGAGCGCGAGATGGCCCAGTACAACAAGACCCTGGGCCGCTTCAACCTGGACGGCATCGCCCCCGCCCGCCGCGGCGTGCCGCAGATCGAGGTCACCTTCGACATCGACGCCAACGGCATCGTGAACGTGTCCGCCAAGGATCTGGGCACCGGCAAGGAGCAGCACATCACCATCACCTCCTCCACCAACATGTCCAAGGAGGACATTGACAAGGCCGTCAAGGAGGCCGAGCAGTTCGCCGCCGAGGACGCCAAGAAGAAGGAGGAGATCGACGTCCGCAACCAGGCCGACCAGGTGGTCTACCAGACCGAGAAGGCCCTGGAGGATGCCAAGGACAAGATCAGCGCCGACGACAAGGCCACGGTGGAGGCCGCGCTGAACAAGCTGAAGGACGCGCTGAAGGGTACCGACGTGGCCGCCATCAAGGCCGCCACCGAGGAGGCCAGCAAGGCCTTCTATCCCATCGCGGAGAAGATGTATCAGCAGGCCAATCCCCAGGGTGGTCAGCAGCCTGGCCCCGACATGGGCGGCGCTCAGGCCGGTTCCGCCAGCTCCGATCCCAACGTGGTGGACGCCGATTATGAAGTGGTAGACGACGACAACCAGAAGTAAATTCGTCCGGTGAGCACGGGCCGGTCTGGAGTTGGCTCCTACGCAGTAGGGGGCGGCCCCCAGACCCGCCCGTTTCTCCCGTTAAGAGGTGATAGAACCCTATGCCAGAACAGAAACGAGATTATTATGAAGTCCTCGGCGTGTCCAAGGGCGCCACGGACGAGGAGATCAAGAAGGCCTACCGGAAAAAGGCCAAGCAGTACCACCCGGATCTGAACCCCGGCGACAAGACCGCCGAGGCCAAATTCAAGGAGGCCAATGAGGCCTACGAGGTATTGTCCGACAAGGATAAGCGCGCCCGCTACGACCAGTTCGGCCATGCGGGTGTGGATCCCAATTTCGGCGCGGGCGGACCCGGGGGCGGCTTTGGCGGCTTCGGCGGGTTTGACATGGGCGACATCGACCTGGGCGATATCTTCGGCTCTTTCTTCGGGGGCGGCTTCGGCGGCGGCTCCAGCCGTGCGCGCAGCGGCCCCATGAAGGGCGACACCCTGCGGGCGTCGGTTACCATCAGCTTTGAGGAGGCGGCCTTCGGCTGTGAGAAGGAGATCACCCTCAACCGAACCGAACCCTGCGACGACTGCCACGGTACCGGCTGCGCGCCGGGCACCACAGCGGAGGTCTGCCCCGACTGCCACGGCAGCGGCCAGATCCGTATCCAGCGGGGCGGCGGGGCCTTTACCTTCGCCACCACCACCACCTGCCCCAAGTGCGGCGGCAAGGGCAAGATCATCCATCAGCCCTGCAAGAGCTGCGGCGGCGCGGGCAGCGTCCGCCGTCAGCGCAAGCTCACCGTCTCCATCCCCGCCGGCATCGACAACGGCCAGGCGGTCTCCCTCCGGGGGCAGGGCGGCGCGGGCAAAAACGGCGGCCCGGCGGGCGATCTGCTCATCAGCGTCACCGTCCGCCCCCACGAATTCTTCAAGCGGGACGGCACGTCGGTCTATCTGGAGCACCCCGTCACCTTTCTCCAGGCCACACTGGGCGCGGAGCTGGAGATTCCCACCATCGACGGCAAGGTGAAGTGGAGCCTGCCGGCGGGCACCCAGCCCGGCACCACCTTCCGCCTGCGGGGCAAGGGCATTCCCAGCGTCAACGGCCGGGGCCGGGGCGACCAGTACGTCACCGTGAACGTACAGGTGCCCACCGGCCTGACCCACGAACAGAAGGAGGCGCTGCGTGCCTATGGCGAAGCCATGGGCGAGCTTTCGCCCGGTCCCATGGAGGGCGTAAAATCTTTCTTTGACAAAAAGAAGAAAAAGAAATAAACTAGAGGACGGGCTAATGCCCGTCCTCTAGTCTTACACAGGAGGTGACCGCCCCCGTGGGCCCCATTCGTTATATTGTCATACTCTTTCCCGTCCTCACCCTGCTGGCGCTGCTGGGCTTCTTCTGCTGGTACTGGCGCACCCAGCGCTCTCCCCTGGCCCAGCAGCTCGCCCCCGCGCCGCAGCCGAAGCGCCGCTTCACCTTTGCCGGGCGGTGCCATCCCCTGGCGCGCCGGGATGCCATTCCCATCCTGCTCATCACCTGTATTTACGCCGTCACCGCCTTCGCCCACTTGGGCTCCCTCCAGGCGCCCCAGAGCGCCTGGGACTTCGGGGACGGGGAATCGGCCACCTTCTCCCTGCCGGAGAGCGTCCAGGTGTCCAGGCTGTGGTACTACCCCAACCTGGGCACCGGCAAATACCAGGTGGAGATCTCCGCCGACGGCACCCAGTGGCTCACCCTCTGGAGCCGGACGGAGACCGATGAAACGGGCAGTGAGGAGACCGTTTACTACTGGGCCGACCCGGAGGGCTACGGCGAGAGCTACGCCATGACCCAGAACTACAATCAGCTCTTCAAGTGGAATGAACTCACCTTCGAAAACCCCCAGTATATCCGATACCTGCGCATCACCGGCCAGGCCAATAAGGGCCTGCTGGAGCTGGGAGAGGTGGCCCTGTTCGATCTGGAGGGGAACCGGGTGAATCTGTCCGCCTCGGCCAGCCCCCTCTTCGACGAGCAGGAGACGGTGCCCGAAAAGACCACCTATTACGACTCGGCCTACTTTGACGAGATCTACCACCCCCGCACCGCCTGGGAGCACATCCGGGGCATTGAACCCTATGAGATCTCCCACCCGCCCCTGGGCAAGCTGATCATGGGCGTCGGCATCCGCCTGTTCGGCATGACCCCCTTCGGCTGGCGGTTCATGGGCACCCTGTTCGGCGTGGGGATGCTCCCCCTGCTGTATGTGTTCCTCAAGAACCTGTTCGGCCGCACCTCCATCGCCACCTGCGGCACCGTGCTGCTGGCCGCCGACTTCATGCACCTGACCCAGACCCGGCTGGCCACCATCGACACCTACGCCTTCTTCTTCATCCTTCTGATGTATTATTTCATGTACCGCTACCTCACCCTCCCGGCGGGCGCCCCCTTCCGCAAATGCGCCCTGCCCCTGTTCCTGTCGGGGCTGTTCTGGGGCATCGGCGCGGCCTCCAAGTGGACGGTGATCTACGGCTGCACCGGGCTGGTGGTACTCTACTTCATCGGCCTGTACCAAAAGCTGCGGGACTGGCCGGCGGACGGGGAGACGGGGGCGCGGCAGCCCGGGCGGCTGAAGTGGGCCTTCCAGATTCTCGCCTTCTCGGTGCTGGTGTTCGCCCTGATCCCGGCGGCCATCTATACCCTGTCCTATCTCCCCTACGCCTGGGCGGAGGGAGACAGCAGCCTCACCGGCCTCGTCGGCGCCATGTGGGAAAACCAGAGGTATATGCTCTCCTACCACAGCGGCGTCACCGATACCCACCCCTACTCCTCCCGCTGGTATCAGTGGCTCTTTGACATCCGGCCCATCCTCTACTATATGGACAACTCGGTGCCGGGGTACACCACCCGCTTCGCCGCCTTTGTCAACCCGGTGGTGTGTTGGGGCGGCCTGCTGGCCGTCCTCGCCTGCGCCGCGCAGGCGGTGCGGCGGCGGTGTGCCAAGGCCCTGTTCATCGTCATCGGCTACCTGGCCCAGCTGGTGCCCTGGTTCTTCATCGGCCGCATCACCTTCGCCTATCACTACTTCCCCTCGGTGCTGTTTCTCATTCTGGCCCTGTGCTATGTGTTTTACAGCCTGTCCGAACAGGAGGAGCTCATCGCCTGGAAGCCCGCCATGTACGCCATCACGGCGGGGGCCGCGGCCCTCTACGCCCTGTTCTATCCCGTGCTGGTGGGCATCCAGATCCCCTCCTGGTATGGGACCTGCCTGCTGCGGTGGCTCCCCTCCTGGCCCTTCTAATCCCCCGCCCAGCGGCACTTGTGAGGTAATTTGTATGTATCTGTCCGACTATCACACCCACAGCCGGCTCTCCTTTGATGCCCACGCCCCCCTGTCCGAGCTGGCAGAGGCGGCGGCAGACGCGGGCCTGGATGAACTGTGCGTCACCGACCACTTCGACTTCCTCGACGAAAATGGGGTTCCGGCGGAGGGCTACGACTGGGCCCCCGCCGTGGCCCAGCATCAGCAGGCCCTCCCCGCCGCCGGGGAGCGTCTCACCCTCAAGCTGGGCCTGGAGCTGGGCATGCCCCATCTGAATCCGGCCGCCGCTGCGGCCATCTGTGCCCGCCCGGAGGCCGACTTCATCCTGGGCTCGGTCCACAACCTCTCGCCGGAAAGGGGCGGCACCGACCTGTTCTTCCTGGATTTCTCCACCGTCCAGGCCTGCTATGATGCCCTGGACGACTACTTTGCCTCCCTGGCTCTGCTGGCCGCCACAGATTTTTACGACGTGCTGGCCCACCTCATCTACCCCCTGCGCTATATGCAGGCCCCCGTCACCCTGAACCGCTACCAGGACGCCATCCGGGCCATCCTGCGCACGGCTGTGGAGAAGGGCAGGGGCATGGAGGTCAACACCTGCCGGGGGCGCACCCTGGAGGAGTGGCGGCCCATCCTGGCCCTCTACCGGGACTGCGGCGGCGAGCTCGTCACCGTTGGCTCCGACGCCCACACCCCGGCGGACGTGGGCAAGGGAGTCCGGGCGGCCTGCGCGCTGCTGCGGGAGTGCGGCTTCCGCCGCGTCTGCACCTATGAAAAGCACCAGCCCGTATTTCACACACTCGGATAAGGAGGAAATATATATGATCGCATTGGGTTCCGACCACGGAGGGCTCGCCCTCAAGCGCCACGTCATGGAGTACCTGGACGCCCGCGGCCTGGAGTATCAGGACTTCGGCTGCTACACCGCAGAGAGCTGCGACTACCCCGACTTCGGCCGGGCGGCTGCGGAGGCGGTGGCCTCCGGCGCGTGCGACCGGGGTATCGTTATCTGCACCACGGGCATCGGCATCTCCATCGCCGCCAACAAGGTGAAGGGCATCCGCTGCGCCCTGTGCAGCGAGCCCCTCTCCGCCGAGATGACCCGGCGGCACAACGACGCCAACATGCTGGCCATGGGCGGCGGACTGATTGGGAACAATATGGCCGACTGCATTGTGGAGGCCTTCCTCAACACCCCGTTTGAGGGCGGCCGCCACCAGCGGCGGGTGGACAAAATCGAAGGCTGAACGCAGAACGGCCCCCGGAACCCAAAGGGTTCCGGGGGCCGCTTTGGTTTTGGCTCAGAGCGTCTGGAACACGGCCTCCGCCGCGGCCAGGGTGGCGTCCAGCTCCGCCTGGGTGTGAGCCTCGGAGACGAACATGGCCTCGAACTGGGCGGGGGCCAGGGCCACGCCCCGCTCCAGCATCCCCTGGAAATAGCGGGCGTACTTGGCCACGTCGCTGCCCTTGGCGTCGGTGAAGGTGGTCACCGCCGTGGGGGTGAAGAAGGGAGCCAGCAGGGAGCCGAGCTGGTTGATGACCACCGGCGCGCCGGTGCGCTTCACCAGTTCCCGCAGCCCCTCCGCCAGAGCCGCGCCCCTGGCGTTGATGTGCTCGTACACTTCGGGATGCTCCCGCAGGTAGGTGAGCTGGGCCAGGCCGGCAGCCATGGCCACCGGATTGCCGCTGAGGGTACCCGCCTGGTACACCGGGCCGCAGGGGGCCACCTGCTCCAGCAGCGCCCGGCTGCCACAGTAGGCGCCCACCGGCATGCCGCCGCCGATGATCTTTCCGAAGGTGACCAGATCGGCCCGCACGCCGAAGTACTCCTGGGCGCCGCCGGGGGCCAGACGGAAGCCGGTGATCACCTCGTCAAAGATCAGCAGGGCGCCGTGCTTGTCGCACAGAGCCCGCAGGCCCTCCAGGAAGCCGGGGGCGGGGCCCACCACGCCCATGTTGGCGGCCACCGGCTCCACGATCACCGCCGCCACCTGGCCGGGGTTCTGCTCCAGCAGGGCCTCCACGCTGGCCAAATCGTTGAACTGGGCGGTGAGGGTGTCCCTGGCCGCCCCCACCGGCACGCCGGCGCTGCTGGGGTGGCCCCCCGCCAGGGCGGAGGAGCCGGCGTTGACCAGCATACAGTCGGAGTGGCCGTGGTAGCAGCCCTCGAACTTGATGAGCTTGTCCCGGCCGGTGGCCCCCCGGGCCAGCCGGAGGGCGGACATGACCGCCTCGGTGCCGGAATTCACCATGCGCACCATCTCAATGTTGGGCACCATGCTGATCATCCGCTCGGCGATGTCCACCTCCCGGCGGGTGGGGGCGCCGAAGGACAGGCCGTCCTTTACCGCCCGCTCCACCGCCTCCCGGATCACCGGGTGGTTGTGACCCAGGATCATGGGGCCCCAGGAGCAGACGTAGTCGATGTACCGCTTCCCGTCCTCGTCGTAGATATAGGCCCCGTCGGCCCGCGTGATGAAGCGGGGGGCCATGCCCACGGCCCGGTAGGCCCGCACTGGGGAGTTGACCCCGCCGGGGAGCACCCGCTTGGCCCGCTCAAAGAGCTGTTCCGAGATATCCATCAGCCGATGTCCCCCTTCTGTATGGCCTGGGCCAGCTCCTTGGCGTAGTAGGTGATGAGCATATTGGCCCCGGCCCGGAACACGGACAGGGCGCTCTCGCACATGATGCGGTACTCGTCCACCAGCCCCGCCGCCCCGGCTGCCTTGATCATGGCGTACTCGCCGGAGACGGAGTAGGCGCACATGGGCAGATCAAAGGCGTCGGAGCACTCACGGATCACGTCCAGATAGCTCAGGGCGGGCTTGACCATGAGGATATCCGCCCCTTCCGCCTCGTCCAGGGCGCACTCCTTGAGGGCCTCCTTGCGGTTATGGGGATCCATCTGGTACCCCTTCCGGTCGCCGAAGGAGGGGGTGGAGCCGGCCGCCGCCCGGAAGGGGCCGTAGAACGCGGAGGCGTACTTGGCGGAGTAGGCCATGATGGGGGTGGTCTCATAGCCGTGCTCGTCCAGGACGGCCCGAATGGCGGCTACCCGGCCGTCCATCATGTCGGAGGGGGCCACCATGTCCGCCCCCGCCTCCACATGGGAGAGGGCGGTCTTGGCCAGCACCTCCAGGGTCTTGTCGTTGTCCACGCTCTGGCCGCAGAGGATGCCGCAGTGGCCGTGGTCGGTATACTCGCACATGCACACGTCGGTGATCACATAGAAATCCGGGTATTTGGCCTTGATGGCCCGGATGGCCTCCTGCACCACGCCGTGCTTTGCCCAGGCGGAGGAGCCCACGGCGTCCTTCTCACGGGGCAGGCCGAAGAGGATGCAGTGGGTCACCCCGGCGGCCAGGCAGTCGGACACCGCCTCGCACACCGCGTCCAGGCCGTAGTGGAACTGGCCGGGCAGGGCCTCGATGGGCCGCTTACCGCGGAGGGTCTCGTCCACGAAGATGGGGTAGATCAGGCTGTCGGGGGACAGGCGGGTCTCCCGGCACAGGCGGCGCACCGCGTCGCTTCCCCGCAGGCGGCGGGGGCGTTGAATGAGTTCCATATATGTGCTTCCTTTCTCAATCCCGCAGGGCGGTAATCAATTCCACCAGGGCGTCCATGGTGGCCTCCCGGGCCACCGCCGCGGGGATGCCGTGCTTCCGGGCCTCGGCAGCGGTCTGCGCCCCGATACAGGCCCCCACCATGCGGGAGAAGTCCGCGTCCTCCCCCACGGAGGCGACAAACCCCTTGACCGTGGAGGCGCTGGTGAAGGTGACGATCCCCGCCGCGCCGGACTCCACCGCCGCCCGCAGCTCGTCGGAGCGGGGGTTCTCGTACACGGTGCGGTAGCAGGCCACGTCGTCATACCCAATGTTACGCCCCTTCAGGGCCTCTGTCAAGGCGGGGGAGCCCATCTCCGCCCGGAGAATGAGCGCCCGGCCCCGGGCGGGCAGGCCAGCCCCCAGGTGGGCCGCGTCGTAGACCTCGGGTATATAGTCGGCCCGCAGGCCGTGGCCGGCCAGGGCCTTGGCGGTGCCGGGGCCGATGGCGGCCAGCTTCAGGCCGCCCAGGGCGCGGGCGTCCAGGCCCTTCCCCTCCAGGCAGGCCCACACCGCGTCCACTCCGGCGGGGCTGGTGAGGGCCAGCCACTCATAGCCGGACAGCCGCTCCAGCGCCCCGTCCGCAGCGGGGCAGGGGGTGATGGGCACGGTGGCGATGCAGGGGTACTCCCACACGTCGGCCCCCAGCGCCCGCAGGCGGGCCGACAGGGTGCCGGCCCGCTCCCGGGGCCGGGTGACCACCACGCGCTTCCCCTTGAGGGGGAGGTGGTCGAACCAGTCGAACTGGTCGGCCAGGGCGCACACGCCCCCCACCACAATGACGGCGGGGCTCTGGACGGCGGCCGCTTCCGCCGCCCGGGGCAGCTCCGCCAGGGACGCGCTCACCCGCCGCTGGGCGGGGGTGGTGCCCCGCTCCACCACGGCGGCGGGGGTGTCCGGGGCCATCCCCGCGTCCAGCAGCCCGGCGCAGATGGTGGGCAGGGCGGACACGCCCATGAGGAAGACCAGGGTGCCCCCGGTGCGCACCAGGGCCTCGAAGTCGATGGCCAGCTCCTTCCCCGCCCGCTGGTGTCCGGTGACGATGTGCAGGGAGGAGCAGCAGTCCCGGTGGGTCACCGGGATGCCGCCGTAGGCCGGGGCCGCGATGGCGGAGGTGATGCCGGGTACCTCCTCGAAGGGGATGCGGTGCTCCGCCAGCAGCTCCAGCTCCTCCCCTCCCCGACCGAACAGGAAGGGGTCGCCCCCCTTGAGGCGCACCACGTTGTGGCCCTGCTGGGCCTGCTCCAGCAGAATCCGGTTGATCTGCTCCTGGGGCACGGGGTGGCGGGACGCCTCTTTGCCCACGTTGATCTTCACCGCCCCCTCGGGCATAAGGGCCAGAATGGCGGGGCTGACCAGGCGGTCGTACACCACCACATCGGCCCTCTCCAGGGCCTCCAGCCCCTTGCGGGTCAGCAGGCCGGGGTCGCCGGGGCCGGCGCCCACCAGTGTCACTTTTCCAGGCATGTTCCGCCCTCCTTCAGCCTGCGGGCCAGCGCCTCACCCAGGGCCTCCCCCTGGGCGCGGGGGCCGCTGAGCCGCCCCCGCCGCACTTCGCCCGCGTCGGTTACATACAGTCCGTCTATGGTCACGGTATCGCCCTCCAGCCGGGCGTGGGCCGCGGTGGGAGCGGAGCAGCCCCCGTCCAGGGCGCGGACAAAGGCACGCTCGGTCCGGGCGCAGTCGGTTCCGTCGGCGTCCAGTACGCCGTCCAGGCAGGACAGCTCCTCCCCCGCCCGGGTCTGGAGGGCCAAAATGCCCTGACCCGCCGCGGGGAGCAGCTCTTCCACCGTGAAGTACCGGGTGATGCGCTCCTCCAGCCCCAGCCGCTTGAGGCCGGCGGCGGCCAGCACCAGGGCGGAGAACTGTCCCTCGTCCAGTTTGCGCAGGCGGGTGAGCACGTTGCCCCGCACCGGGGCCACCGCCACGCCGGGAAACAGCGCCCGCAGCTGCACCGCCCGCCGGGCGGAGGCGCAGCCGATGGGCCTGGAGGGGTCCAGCTCCTCCGCCCCCTGGGGCAGCACCAGCACGTCCCGGGGGTCCTCCCGGCGTGAGAAGCCCGCCAGGGGGATGCGGGGGTCCTCCTCCATGGGGAGATCCTTACAGCTGTGGACGGTCAGATCCACCCGGCCGTCCAGCAGGGCGGCGTCCAGCTCCTTGACAAAGAGGCCCTTGCCTCCCACCTTGTCCAGGGTGCGGTCCAGTATCTTGTCGCCGGTGGTCTTCATGGTCACCAGCTCCAGCCCCACCTCCGGGTGGGCGGCGCGGATGGCGTCCATCACCAGCTCGGACTGCACCACCGCCAGCCGGCTCTCCCGGCTGCCGACACGTATGGTCTTCATTCCAATCCCTCCAATGCGCTGCGGATGGCCCGGGCCGCCCGGGCGGTGCGGGCGTGGTCGTCGCCCCGGCCGATGACCCCGGCCACCAGATTCTCGCCGGTACAGACGGCGGGGAAAAAGAAGGTGCACTCCTCCGGGCAGTCGGCCACGCTGACCGGGATACCCTGGACCTTGGCCTCCTCCCCCACCGCCCGGTTGACGGCGCGGTCGTCGGTGGCGGCCACTGCCAGGGCCGCCCCGGCCAGATCGCCGGGGGCATAGGGCCGCCCCTCCCACTGTATGCCCTGGGGCGGGTTCTTACAACGGGGGGCGATTACCGTCACCTCCGCGCCAAAGCGGGAGAGCACCTCCGCCCGGCGGCAGGCGACAGCCCCGCCGCCCACGACCACCGCCTTCTCCCCGGCCAGATTGACGAACAGTGGGAAGCGGAGGGGCCGCTGCTCCGGCAGGGGCCACCTGGGTTTGGCGGCGGTATGTACCTCGATCTTGCGGGCGCAGCGCTCCAGCTCCTCCGGCGTCAGGTTCTCCTTGAGCGCGCCGGAGAGGAGGTCCACCGCCCGCCCCACGGCCAGCTCCACCAGGCCCCTGGCCTCCGGGCCGTCCAGATCGGTGGACAGTACCCGGGCGGCCACCGCCTGCTTCACCCGCTCCAGGCCGGGCAGGCAGGAGCGGTAGTTCTCCCACTGGGCCATCTGCTCCAGGTGCCGCTCCACGATCTCCGCGGCGGCGGCGGGCACCTCCCGCCGTGTGTCCACCCCTAGGGAGTCCACGTTGTAGAGGGTCACGCCGGGCAGCTCCCCCACGGCGGGCTCGATGTCCCGGGGGATAGCCAGGTCGGCCAGCAGGCGGGGGTGGTCCTCCACCGCCGCCAGCTCCCGGGCGGAGATAGTGTAGTGGGGGCTGGTGGTGGCGGAGAGGAGCAGGTCCACCCCCTTCATGGCGGCGTAGCGCTCCTCATAGGGGGCCACGGCGCACCCGGCGGGCACCACGGTCTCCCCGTGGCGGTAGGTGCGCAGGGTGACGGTGACGGCGCACCCCAGCCGGTGGAGCAGAGCGGCGGACAGGCGGCCCATCTCCCCGTTGCCGATGACCAGGGCCCGCTTGCCCTCCAGGCCCCCTGCGTCCCGCGCCAGCCGCTCCACCGCGCTCTGGGCCGCGGAGCGGGGCACTCCGGTGAGGGGCACCTTGGTCTTGATCTCCTTGCCTGCGGCGGCGGCGTTGCGGAACAGGATCTCCAGCACCCCGTCTGCCGTGCCGGCCTCCCGGGCGGCGGCCGCCGCCCCCTTCACCTGGGTGAGGATCTGATCCTCCCCCCAGATCTGGGAGCGCAGGCCGCCGGCCACCTCCATCAGGTGCCGGGCGGCCTCCTCCCCCGTGCAGGTGACGAAGGCCCCGGCGAAGGGGGCGTAGGGCAGCCCCGCCGCCGCGCACAGCAGCGCCCCCGGCTCCGGCTCCGCCCCGGAGGCGCAGGAGAGGTAGAGCTCCGTGCGGTTGCAGGTGGACAGGAGCACGCAGCCCTCCACCCCCTCCGCCGCCCGGAGCAGCCGGTCCAGCTCCACCACCCGGCTCCGGGTGAAGGAGAGGGCTTCCCGCAGACCGATGGGGGCCTTCCGCCAGTCCAGGCCGGTCATACGGATGTTCAAGCCTCTTCCCCCTTCTTCACCAGCACCACGGAGAAGTAGCCGCTGCCATCGGTCAGCTCGGCGAAGCGGGGGTAGACCGCCTCCCCCTCCATGCCGCAGTTGGCCACCATGGACGCCCGCTCCAGCAGGCCCTTCTCCGCCAGCTTCTCCTTCAGCGCGCCGATCTCCCGGCCCGCCTTCATGAACACCAGGTTGGCGTCCACGTCCAGGCAGTCGTCCACGTCCTTGTGGGAGGCGGGGACAATGAGCAGCCGCTCCGATTTCTCGCACAGGGCGGCGCCCAGCCGGGCCGCCACCGCGCAGAAGGAGGGCACGCCGGGGATGATCTCCGCTTCATACCCCCGGGCCACCACCTTGCGGTGGAGGTAGAGGTAGGTGGAGTAGACGGTGGGATCGCCCAAGGTGAGGAAGGCCACGTCCTTCCCCCCGTCCAGCAGGGCGCACACCCGGTCGGCGTTGGCCTCATAGGCCGCGTCCAGGGCGGCCTCGTCCCGCACCATGGGGGCGTCGCAGAGGAGAATCTCCTTCCCCTCGGCCAGCTCTCCGGCGATGGTCAGCGCGGTCTTCTCCCCGCTGCCCTTGTCAGGCACCGCCAGCACCGCCGCCTGGGCGATGATCCGCTGGGCCTTGCGGGTAATCAGTTCCGGATCGCCGGGGCCCACCCCGACGCCGTACAGAATGCCTCGTTTCACAATAACTCCTCCTGTTTCAACAATCGCAGCAGTTCCCGCCGGGCCGCCCCAATGGTGCCCACCGGGGTCACGTCCAGGCCGTCCCGGTCGCGGAGAATCGCCATCAGATGGGCGATGCGGGGCAGGCGCAGGTGGTTGGCCCGCAGCAGCTCCGCCTTGGTGAACAGCTCCTCCGGCGTTCCCTGGGCCAGCACGCTTCCCCCGCCCAGCAGGTAGGCGTAGTCGCAGCACAGGGGCACCACGTCCATGTCGTGGGTGGCCATGAGAATGGTCATGCCCTGGCTGTCCCGCAGGCTGGTCAGCAGCTCCAACAGATCGCTCACCCCCTGGGGATCCAGTCCGGCGGTGGGCTCATCCAGAATCAGCGCCTCCGGCTCCATGACCAGCACGCCGGCGATGGCCACCCGCTTCTTCTGACCGAAGGAGAGCGCGTGGGTGGGCTTGTCCCGCAGGTGGGACACCCCCGTGCGCTCCATGGCTGCCTCCACCCGGCGGCGCACCTCCGCCTCGGGCAGGCCCAGGTTGACCGCACCGAAGGAGATATCCCGGTACACGTCGGCGGAGAAGAGCTGGTCGTCCGGATCCTGGAAGACAATGCCCACCCGGCGGCGCAGCTCGGTCAGCCCCTTCCGATCCCGCTTCACCGGCACGCCGTCCAGCAGAATCTCCCCGTCGGACGGCTGGAGCACGCCGTTCAGGTTCAGAAACAGGGTGGACTTGCCCGCCCCGTTGGCCCCCAGAATGCCCGTGATCTTTCCCCGTTCGGCCCGGAGGTTAATGCCCTTCAGCGCCGCCGTGCCGTCCTCATAAATATAGCGCAGCTCTCTGGCCTCAATCGCGGCCTCCATCATCCCATCACCCTCCTCTCGAAATACCATGCCGCCAGCTGAACCGCCGCCACCGCCGCCGTCAGCGGGTAGAGCCACGCCCCCCGCGCATAGTCGCCGGACAGGGTGACCAGGCTTCCGCTGTAGCCGCGGGACTCCAGGGCGGTATACACCCGATCCGCCTTCCGCCACGCCCGGAGAAACACCATGGAGGCCAGGGTGCCCAGGGAGGACAGGGAGCGGCGCAGCCCCTGATAGCCCAGCCGGGACTCCTGGGCCAGGCGGATGCGGGAGGCGGTCTCGGTCAGGACAAAGATAAAGCGGTAGATCAGTTCCATCAGCTCCACCATCAGGTGGGGCACGTGCAGCCGCTCCAGCGCCATGGTCACATCGGTCATCGGGGTGTTCAGCGCCAGGAAGTACATGGCTCCCACCGCCCCCAGTGCCTTGCAGAACAGCCGCCCGGCCCGGAGCAGCGCCGCCCCGTCAAAGCCCCACAGCCGCTCCCCCACCGGCACGGCCAGCAGCACCGGCGCGCCCTGGGGGTAGCTGTTGATCAGGATCGTCACGCATCCGACGGCCAGGAAGGCCATCGGGATGCACAGAAAGCGCAGGAAGACGCGGGGGCTGAGTCCGCCCAGGGCGGTAACCAGCCCCCACATCCCCAGCAGGGTGACCAGGCCGACCGTTACGCTGTCGCAGAGCAGGCAGAGCACCAGCGCCGAGCCGGTCAGAAGCAGCTTCGGCATGGGGGAGATTCGCCGCAGCCGCGATTGATAGGCGTAGCGGTCGGTTCCCATCAGCCCTGATCCCTCTTTTCCGGCTTTTTGGTGATGCGGCCCAGGACGAAGCCCACCACGCCCGCGCCGATGGCGGCCTGGAGGGCGAAGAGGAGGGACTCCACCTCGCCGCTGGCCGGCTCCAGAATCGGCTCAAACCAGGGCTCATAGTCGGGCTGAAGCTCCAGGATCACCTCCTCCGCCTGGCCGTCCGCGCCGCCGAACTCGGCGTTGGGCAGCAGCCACAGCGGCAGCGCCGCCAGCAGCACCACCAGCACGATCAGGATCAGATTTTTCTGCCATACTTTCATTCCGGTTCCCTCCTTACAGCACGCACAGGGCGTGGAGCTCTTCCCGGCTGTACTTCTCCAGCACGTTGAACACCACCACGGTCAGCAGGCCCTCGGCGATGGCCAGGGGGATCTGCGTGACGGCAAACACCATCAGGAATTTCCCAATGCCGCCGTTGACCACGCCCAACTGCACCGAGGTCACCACATAGGTGAACAGGTCGCCCAGCGCGGCCGCGGCGAAGACCGCCACCGCCGCCGGGGCGTTTGCCTTGCGCAGCAGCTTGTAGACCGCCCAGGACACGATGGGGCCGGCGATGGCCATGGAAAAGGTGTTGGCCCCCAGGGTGGTCAGGCCGCCATGGGCCAGCAACAGGGCCTGGAACAGCAAAACGATCAGCCCCAGCACCGCCATGGTCATGGGCCCGAACAGGATGGCGCCCAGCCCCACGCCGGTGGGGTGGGAGCAGGAGCCGGTTATGGAGGGGATTTTCAGCGCGGAGAGCACAAAGGCGAACGCTCCGCACATCGCCAACAGGATTTTGGCCTTGGGGGCCTGGGCGACCTTCTTCTGGATGGAGAGGAAGCCCGCCACCACAAAGGGGACGCATACCACGCCCCAGCCGGCGGCCCAGCCCACCGGCAGGTAGCCCTCGGCAATGTGCATGGCCGAGGCGCTCATGGTGAGCACGCCCAGCAGGCCGACGAGCACCGCCGCCGTGCGCAGAAGCCGTGTGTTTCGTTGATTCATCATGTGTTTCATCCTTTCCTATCGCTCGTAGGTGGCTGTGAATTCGGAGCCGGCACGGTTTTCCGGCTTGAGCGTCTCCGCCGCTGCGCGCCTTCCCGGGTCGCCCCAGTGGCCCGTGCGCACCGGCTGTTCTCTTACGGCAGCGGGACTGCGCGGGATTTGCACCCGTCTTCCCGTTTCCGGCCCCCGGATCTATATCAACAGGCTTCCGCCTGGAGCTGCTCCGCCTGCCGGGCGTGCTCCACAAACAGCGCCCGCACCGCCGGGTGCTCCCCCAGGCCGGTGAGCACGCAGACCGTCTCGTAGCCCTCGGCCTCCAGACGCCGCCGCCAGGAGTCCTCCTCGTCCCCCGCCAGATCGTTCTTGGCGTGATCCCCCGCCACGGTCATCAGGGGACGCAGCTCCACCCTCCGCACCTGGGGCCGCTCCTTCAGACGGCGCAGGGCCTCCCCAAAGCCGGGGTAGCCCTCCACCGTGCCGATCACCACGTCCTTCCGCCCCAGATCGTGGAAGGCGTACTCCATCAGGGCATAGGCCGAATTGGCCTGGTGCTCCGAGCCGTGGCCCATATAGAGCACGGCGGTGTCCGCCCGCTGGGCGGGCAGCGCCTCCATCAGGGCGCGGCCCAGGGCCGCGTAGTCCTCCGCCGCCGTCAGCAGGGGGCGGCCGAAGGACATGCGGGCAAAGCGGGCGCGGTACGGCTCCGCCTGGGCCAGCAGCTTGTGGTACTCCTCCCCGTTCATCACGTGGGTGGGCTGCACCACCACGTCGGTACAGCCCTCGGCCAGCAGGCGCTCCAGCGCCTGGGGTACGTTGTCGATGTGGGTACCCTCCCCCGCCAGCTTGCGGAGGATCATGCCGCTGGTAAAGGCCCGGCGCACCGTCCGCTCCGGAAAGGCCGCGGCCAGCTCGGCCTCAATGGCCGCGATGTTTTTCTCCAGGGTGTCCCGGTGGCTGGTGCCGAAGGACACCGCCAGAACCGCTCTCTCTGTCATCGTGCGTCCCTCCCGTTATTCCCGCGCGTTGTTGCTGGCCTGATAGAGCATGGCGTTGCAGATGGCGGCGGCCACGTTGCTGCCGCCCTTCCGCCCCCGGGCCACGATATAGGGTACGTCCAGGGTGAGCAGCAGCTCCTTGCTCTCCACCACGTTGACGAAGCCCACCGGCACACCGATGACCAGGGCGGGCTTCAGCTCCCCCGCGTCAATCAGCTCGCAGGCCCGCACCAGGGCGGTGGGGGCGTTGCCGATGGCCAGCACCAGCGGCCCCTCCAGCCGGGCGGCCCGCTCCATGGACACGGTGGCCCGGGTCTCCCCCCGCGCCTTGGCCTCGGCGGCCACGTCCGGGTCGGACATGAAGCACACCGCCCGGCCGCCGAATTTCTCCAGCACCCGCTTGTTCACCCCGGAGAAGGCCATCTGGGTGTCGGTGACGATGGTACAGCCCTGCCGTATGGCCGCGACGCCCGCCTCCACCGCCCCGGCGGAAAAGACCAGACTGTCGGCGTACTCAAAGTCCGCAGTGGTGTGGATCACCCGCTTGACCACGGGCAACTGCTCCGCCGGGAACACCCGCTCCCCCAGCTCCTGGCCGATGAGCTCCATGCTCCGGGCCTCAATGTCCGCGGGGGCCACCCGCTGCAATTCAATGTGTTTCATGGCTCTATTCCTCCCCGTTGAGAATCCGGTAAATGCGTTTCATGTCCAGGCTGGCCCGCAGGCCGGCCGCCAGCTTGTCGTACTGCTGCTGGGCGTACGCCTGCCAGTCCACGCTGGCCGCGCCCGGCTCCAGCCCCTTGGCCTCCAGCAGGGCGTTCACCAGGGCGGCGGCCGCCTCCGCCTTGTCGAAGATGCCGTGGACGTAGCAGCCCCACACGTTGCCCGCGCTGAGGCCGTCGGAGCGCCGCTCCCCGGTCTGGGTGGTGAACTCCGCCAGGGGGGCCGCCCCGCTCTCGGTGCGGCCCATGTGGATCTCGTAGCCCTCGAAGGCCACGCCGGCCAGGGAGCGGAAGAGCCCCTCCGGGGCGCGAAAGGCCCCCGTCACCCGGGTGCGGGTCTTCTCCCCCTGGAACACCGTGTCGGCGGGGAGCAGGCCCAGGCCCCGGAGGGAGCCGCCCCCCTCCACCCCGTCGGGGTCGGAGACGGTATTCCCCAGCATCTGATAGCCGCCGCAGATGCCGATCACCGCTCCGCCGGCCGAGGCATGCTTGAGCACGGCGGCCTCCATGCCGCTCTCCCGCAGCCAGCGCAGATCGTCCATGGTGTTCTTGGTGCCGGGGAGGAGCACCAGATCGGGGTGCCCCAGCTCCCGGGGATTGCGGACGTAGCGGAGGGTGACCTCCTCCATCCGCTCCAGGGGGTTGAAGTCGGTGAAGTTGGACAGGCGGGGCAGGCGCACCACCGCAATGTCCACCAGGCCCACCCTTCCCCCGCCGCTCAGGCGGTGGGAGAGGGAGTCCTCGTCGTCCACATCCACGTCCAGCATGGGGACAACTCCCAGCACCGGCTTGCCGGAAAGCCGCTCCAGCTCCCCCAGGCCGGGGCGGAGGATATCCACATCCCCCCGGAATTTGTTGATAATCAGGCCCTTGATCCTCGCCTGCTCGTCCGGCTCCAGCAGCTTCACCGTGCCGTAGAGGGAGGCGAACACGCCCCCCCGGTCGATGTCGCCGCACAGGAGCACCGGGGCGTTGGCCCGGCGGGCCATGCCCATGTTCACGATGTCGTCCTGCCGCAGGTTGATCTCCGCCGGGCTGCCCGCCCCCTCGATGACGATAATGTCGTACTCCGCCGCCAGGGACTCGTAGGCCGCCATCACCTCGGGGATGAGACTCTTGCGATAGCGGAAGTACTCCCCCGCCGCCATGGTGCCCCGGGGCACGCCGTTGACGATCACCTGGGAGCCCACGTGGCTGGTGGGCTTGAGCAGGATGGGGTTCATCCGCACGTCGGGGGCCACCCCCGCCGCCTCAGACTGCACCACCTGGGCCCGGCCCATCTCGAAGCCGTCGGGGGTGATGGCGGAGTTGAGGGCCATGTTCTGGGATTTGAAGGGGGCCACCTTATAGCCGTCCTGGGCAAAGATGCGGCACAGCCCCGCCGCCAGCAGGGACTTGCCCGCGTTGGAGGCGGTTCCCTGGATCATAATCGCGTTGGCCATCACAACACTTCCTTTAAGGCGGCCAGCAGCCGCCGGTTTTGTTCCGCCTGTCCCACACACACCCGGTACCAGTCGTTCCCCAGGCCGTGGTAGTTGGCGCAGGAGCGGATGAGCACGCCCCGCATGAGCATCCGCTCCTTCAAATCGGCCGCGCCCGCCGCCCGGAACAGCAGGTAGTTAGCCTGTCCAGGCACCACCTCCAGCCCCAGGGCGGTCAGGCCGTCCGACAGGGCGGGGCGCTCCGACGCCAGCAGGGCCCGGGCCTTCTCCGGCCAGTCGGAGCACTGCTCCAGGGCGGCCAGCCCCGCCGCCTGGGCGGGGGTGGAGACGCTCCAGGGCGGGCCGGCGGCGGCCATCCGCTCCAGAAGTCCGCCGTTGGCGGAGAGGGCGTAGCCCAGCCGCAGGCCCGCCATGGCGTAGCTCTTGGTGAAGGCCCGCAGGAGCAGCAGGTTGGGGTGCTCCGCCAGACAGGGGGCCAGCCCCGGCCCCGCCCCGTCGGAGAGGGGCAAAAAGCACTCGTCCACCGCCAGCACCGCCCCAACGGCCCGGCATTGCTCCGCCGCCGCCCGCAGCAGCGCCCCGTCCACCAGCCGCCCGGTGGGGTTGTTGGGGGTGCAGAGGAAGACCAGCTCCACCCCCGGCGCGATGACGTCCAGCAGCCCGCCGTCCACGTCAAAGCGGTTCTCCCGGCGCAGGGGGTGGCGCGTCACGGCGCACCCAGCCGCCGTCAGCGCCTCCTCGTACTCGGAGAAGGCCGGGGCGGTGATCAGCGCCCGCCGGGGCCGCAGGGCGTAGGCCAGCCGGAAGATCAGCTCCGCCGCCCCGCCGCCGCAGAGCACCTGCTCCGGCGCCACCCCGTCGTGGGCGGCGATGGCCGCCCGGAGGGCGCGGCACAGGGGGTCGGGGTAGCGGGCCGAGTCTGCGGCGGCGGCCGCGGCGGCCGCCTGCACCGCCGGGGGCATCCCCAGGGGGTTCAGGTTGGCCGAGCAGTCCAGCACGTCGCCGCCGAAGCGGGCCCGCGCCGTGAGCACGTCGCCGCCGTGGGTATATGGAGTCATGGTGATTCCCTTCTCTCTGGTCAGGATGGTGGACGGGTGGGGCGGCGGGCCGGTGTTACGGGAACAGCAGAATCAGCAGGGGCACGCCGCAGAAGAGCAGCAGGGCAAAAAAGGCGGTGGCGTAGAGAATCCGGCCCGCCCGCAGGATGTCCAGGGCCTCCACCGGCCGCTGATCGTCGCCGATGGTGGGTTTATCCACCAGCTGGCCGAAGTAGTAGTTGGGCCCCGCCAGCTGGAGCTGGAGCGCTCCGGCGCAGGCCGCCTCGGTGTGGGCGGAGTTGGGGGACTTGTGCCTCTTCCGGTCCCGCCGGAAGATCCGCCAGGCGTTCTTCCCGTCGTAACCCGCCGCCGCGCCGCCCAGGCACATGAGCACCCCGGCGATGCGGGCGGGGAGAAAGTTGAGCGCGTCGTCCAGCCGCGCCGCCGCCCGGCCGAAGTAGAGATAGCGGTCGTTCTTGTAGCCCACCATGGAATCCATGGTGTTGACCGCTTTGTAGAGCATACCCAGGGGCGCGCCGCCCAGGGCCAGGAAGATGAGGGGGGCGATCACCCCGTCGGAGGCGTTCTCCGCCACGGTCTCCACCGCCGCCTTGGCCACGCCGGCCTCGTCCAGCCGCTCGGTGTCCCGCCCCACAATCATGGACACGGCGCGCCGCGCGCCGGGCAGGTCTCCGGCCTTGAGGGCCTCGTACACCTTGTCGCTCTCATCCCGCAGGGACTTGGCGGCCAGCAGCTGATAGCACAGCAGCGCCTCCGCCGCGAAAGCCAGCCAGGGGCTGAGCAGGCCGCACCCCCACAGCAGCAGGGCGGTGAGGCCGGTTGGAATGGCGATGGTGAGCGCCACCAATACCGCGCCGCCGGCCAGCTCGCCGCCGGGGGACTTGGGAAAGAGCCGCCGCAGAAGCTTCTCCAGGGCGGCGATCAGCACACCGACGGCCCGCACCGGGTGGGGCGCCCAGTGGGGATCCCCCAGCAGGAGATCCAGGCAGAAGCCGGTCAGCAGGGCCAGCAGGTGGGATACCCCCCAGCTCATAGCCCCTTCTCCCCCCTGTACTCCTCCAGAATGGTCAGCTCCAGGGTGTCCGGATTCAGCTCCGCCCGGAAGCCGCCGCAGTTAGGACACATCCAGCCGTAGTAGTCCCGCTCCGGCCGGCCGTACTTGGCCAGCAGGGCCATGAGGGCCCCGCCGTGGGACACCACTCCCACCCGGCCAAAGCCCCGGCGGGCGGCGTCGGCCGCCGTCTTTTCCAGGCCGATGGACACCCGGTCGGTGACCTGCTGGGCGCTCTCCCCCACCGGCATGGCGGCAAAGTTGGGCCTGTCCCCCATGCCCAGCCACGCCTGATAGAGGGGGTCGTCCTTCAGCTCCTCGTGGTTCTTGCCCTCAAAGGGGCCGAAATCGCTCTCCCGCAGCTCATCCACCACCGTCATCTCCACGCCGGGCCACAGCAGCTCGGCGGTGCGGCGGCAGCGCTGGAGGGGGCTGCGGTAGATGTGCTCCACCGCCGGCAGGGTGGCGCCCACCCGCCGGGCCAACTCCTCCCCCTGGGGGAGAAGCGGCACGTCCAGCGTGCCGATAAAGCGCCGTTCCAGGTTGCCCTGGGTGGTACCGTGGCGCATCAGAATCAGTTCCATGGGCCTTCTCCTTTCAATACCATGGGCAGGCCGCAGAAGATGCGCTCCACCCGCTCTGCCCGCTCCGCCAAGCGGCAGCAAAGCCGTCCCACCGCCTCCCGGTGCGCTCGCTGGGCCGGCTCCACCGGCACCACGCCGCAGCCCACCTCGTCGCAGATCAAAATCACGTCCGGGTTGGCCTCCAGCAGCGCCGCCTCGTCCAGCTCCGGCCAGTCCTCCAGCCCGGCAAAGACGGGCCGTGTCCGGGCCTCCTCCGGGGTGCGGGCCACCTGGGCGGGGCCGTACCCGGTCTTTTGCAGCACGTAGTCCAGCTTGCCCTGGCCCGCGCCTCCGATAATCAAAATCATAACAGCACCTCCAGCCTCTGCCCCACCGCGGCGCAGAGCACCATCCCCAGCTCGCACAGCTGGAGGAAGAACCCCGCCAGATCGCCGGTGACGCCGCCGAACTGCCGCCGGGCGGTCACCACATAGTAGACGCACGCCAGACCCGCTCCCACCAGGGCGGCCAGGCCCGTCCGCACATCCGCAGCCACCATGGCACCTCCGGTGAGGACGGCCCACGCCGCCAGCACCCCCCGGGCCTTGGCCGCGTCCATGGGGCCGGTGAAGGTGGCCAGCAGGCCGGTGCCCCGGGCGTTGGGGAGGGTGACGGCGAAGAGGCCGGACAGGCTGCGGGAGAAGGCCGGCCCCAGGGCCAGCGCCAGGGCGGCCCCCCCCGCGGGCGCCGCCTCGCACCAGGCGGCGAAGAACACCAGCAGGTACAGCCCGCAGCAGATGATGGCGAAGGCCCCGGTGTGGGAGTCCTTCAGAATCTCCAGCTTCCGCTCCCGGCTCTGGTGGGAGGACAGGGCGTCGCAGGTGTCGCAGAAGCCGTCCAGATGGATGCCGCCGCTGAGGGCGATGGGGAGCAGCAAAGCCAGGGCCGCGGTAAAGACCACGCCGAACCCCAGCCAGCCGGCCAAGGCCAGCCACAGCCACAGCACCGCCCCGACGGCCAGCCCCACCAGTGGGAACCAGCACAGGGCCCAGGAGAGGGCCTTTTTCTCCCAGTCCACCCGGGGCATGGGGAACTTGGAGTACATGGCAAAGGCAATGATGAGGGATTTCACGGGTTTGCTCCTTTCCAGGCGATGGGGATGCCGCAGACCACCTCGTACACCCAGTCGGCCCGCCGGGCCACCGCCCGGTTCAGCCGGGCCAGCACGTCCAGGTAGGCCAGGGTCTCGGGGTCGTAGTCCATTCCGTCGGAGAACAGCTCGTTGGTGACCACCACCAGCAGGGCGGCCTGCTCCGCCGCCCGCTCCACGCCGGAGAGCACCCGGCCGAAGGCCCCCTCCCGCCCCTGGGGGCCGAAAAACTCGTTGGCGGTCAGGTTGGAGAGATCCTCCAGCAGGGCGGCGCATCCGGCCGGCAGGACGGCCCCGGCCAGGTTCACCGGACACTCCACGGTGGCAAACCCCTTGCCCGCCCGCATCCGGCGGTGGCGCTCCACCCGGCGCTCGCTCTCGGCGTCCCACACCTGCATGGTGGCCAGGTAGGCCCGCGTCTCCAGGCCGGAGGCGGCGACCAGCCCCTCGGCAAATTCCGACTTCCCGCTGGCCGAGCCGCCGGAGACCAGTATCAGCATGGATGCACCTCCTTCGGCGGGGGCAAGCCCCGCCCTACCGCCTCGCAGAGTCTCGCCCACTTGCGGCGAAATGAAATGACAATCTGTGTGAAGCCGCCGTATCTAGGGGATGCAATCCCCCTAGCCTAAGGGCTGATAGGCCTCGATGTTAGTGTCCTCAAAGGTGGCCATCTCCCGGTAGACCGCCAGCCCCATATCCAGCAGGGGCATGACGGCCACGGCCCCGGTACCCTCGCCCAGGCGCATCCCGGCGTAGAGGAAGGGGCGCAGGCCCAATTCAGAGAGCACCAGCCGGCTGGCCGGCTCCTCCGACGCGTGGGAGCCCAGCATGTAGTCCTTACTGGCCGGACACAGCCGGGCGGCCACCAGGGCGGCCACGGAGGAGATGAATCCGTCCACCAGCACCGGCGTATGGCACATGGCGCCCCCCAGGAACACCCCGGCCAGCCCGGCGATGTCCAGGCCGCCCACCTTGTGGAGCACGTCCAGCACGTCGGCGGGGTCGGGCCGGTTCACCGCCACGGCGGTCTCGATGGCGCGAATCTTCTTCTGCAGGCCCGCGTCGGACAGGCCGGCCCCCCGGCCGGTCATCACCACCGGCTCCTGGCCCAGCAGCACGGCGGCCACGGCGGAGGAGGTGGTGGTGTTGCCGATGCCCATCTCCCCGGTGGCCAGCAGGCGCACGCCCCCGGCGCACAGCTCCCGGGCAATCTCCACCCCGGTCAGGACGGCCTGCACGGCCTCCTCCCGGCTCATGGCGGGGCCCTGGGTCATGTCGGCGGTGCCCCGGCGGACGCACCGTTGCACGATGCGCGCCCCGGTGAGGGGGACGGCCGTGCCGATGTCCACCGGCACCACCTCCGCCCCGGCGGAGCGGGCCATGGCGCACACGCTGGTGTCGCCGGTGGACATGTTCTCCGCCACGATGGCGGTGACCTCCTGGCCGGTCTGGGTGACCCCTTGGGCCACCACGCCGTTGTCGGCGCACATGACCACCACCGCCCGTTTGGAAATGTCCACCTGGGCGCTGCCCGTCATGCCGGCGATGCGGATGACCGCCTCCTCCAGCGCCCCCAGGCTGCCCAGGGGCTTGGCGATGGAGTCCCACCGGGCCTTCGCCCGCTCCATGGCCGCCGTATCGGCGGGGGTAATTCCTGCAATCACCTGATCCAGTGTCATAGCGATGCCTCCTGTGCATAGCGGCGGGCCGCCGCCACAAAATTGCGGGCCAGCTCGGGTCTGGCCCAGAAGTGGAAATGGGGAAATCCGGCGTACAGCGTCGGGGTATGGAACGCGCAGTCCCACCCCCGGTCGCTCTGGGGCTTCTGCGCATGGAAATCGGTTCCGGGGGTAGTGCTGTCCCAGTAGTGGAACTCATGGGCTGGGAAGCTCTCCCCGGCCTGGCACAGCAGGCCGTCCCTCCGGGCCGTCAGGGTGACGTATCCGAACCGGCCCAGCCTGCCGGTGTTGGCCGCCCGGCCGGGGAGCGCCCCCGCCATGGGCCACTCCCGGCCCTCTCCGTCGGAGAGCAGCCGGTTGAGGTAGAGGAACCCGCCGCACTCGGCTATGGTGGGCAGGCCGTGCAGGATCTTCCCGTGGATCTCCCGGAGCAGGCTATGGTTGTCCGCCAGCTCTTTGGCGAACTCCTCCGGATAGCCGCCCCCCAGGTAGAGGCCGCAGGTACCCTCGGGGAGCGCCTCGTCCGCCAGCGGGGAGAACTCCGCCAGCTCGGCCCCCAGCGCCTCCAGCAGCTCCAGGCCGTCGGCGTAGTAGAAGCAGAACGCCTTGTCCCGGGCCACGGCGATGCGGGGCCGCCCCTCCACCGGGGGCGGCAGGGCGGGGGCCGGGGCGTTTAGCGCCGGGGCGGAGGCCGCCAGGGCCAGCAGGCCGTCTATGTCCACGCTTTTCTCCGCCTGGGCGGCCAGGGCGGAGAGCTTCTCCCGCAACCCCGCCACCTCGGCGGCGGTGACCAGCCCCAGGTGGCGGCTCTCCAGGGCGCAGCCGGGCAGATTGGGCAGATAGCCGTACACGGTTACGCCGGTCTCCCCCTCGATGGCCTCCTTGAGCCGGGGGCAGAGCATGGGGGACACCCGGTTGAGAACCACGCCCCGGATGCCGCTGTCCGGCCGGAAATCCCTCATCCCCTTCACCGCGGCGGCGGCGGTGAGGGCCCGCCCCCGGCCGTCCAGCACCAGCACCGCCGGGGTGCCGGTGGCCCGGGCCAGGTCATAGGCGCTGGCGTCGGCGCTCAGGCCGATGCCGTCATAGTAGCCCATGACCCCCTCGATGAGGGCCATTCCGCTGCCCCGGCTGTTTTTTTCCAGGAGATACCGGGCGGTGTCCCGGCCCAGGAAGAAGAGATCCAGGTTGCGGCTTTTGGCCCCGATGATCTCGCTGTGAAACATGGGGTCGATGTAGTCCGGGCCGCACTTGAAGGCCACCGGCCCGGCCCCCCGGTTGACCAGGGCCTGGAGAAGGGCGCAGGTGACGGTGGTCTTGCCGCCCCCGCTGGCGGGGGCGCAGAGGAGCAGACGGGGCGCGCTCATGCCCGGCCCTCCCCGGAGAAGATCCAAACCGGGTTCTGGGCGTCCATCAGGTGGTAGCGCCCGGCGGGCCGGGTGCGGGTGACGGCCACCTGCACCATGTCCGCCCCCTCCAGCCCGGCAAAGCACCGGGCGGCCTCCCCCACCGTCTCCAGGGTGACGGCGGTGCACACCACCCGGGCGGCGGGGTTCTTGCGGAAAATCACATTCAGGATGTCCTCCAGACTGCCCGAGGTGCCCCCCAGGAAGACCCGGTCGGGGGCGGGGAGGGCCTCCAGCGCCTCCGGCGCGGTGCCCGCCACCACCTCCAGGTTGGCGGCGTGGAAGCGGGCCCTGTTCTCCGCCAGCAGGGCCAGGGCCTCCTCCTTCTTCTCCACGGCGTACACCCGGCCGGCGGGACAGGAAAGGGCGCACTCCACCGACACCGAGCCGGTGCCCGCCCCCACGTCCCACACCACATGGTGCGCCTCCAGACGCAGCTTGGACAGGGCCAGCGCGCGCACCTCCTCCTTGGTCATGGGCACGTCCCCCCGGAGAAAGGCCCCGTCGGGCAGGCCGGAGCCGTTCCACGGCCGCGCCACCGGATCGGGGTTGACCGCCAGCAGGACGGAGAGGTCGGCAAAGGTCTCCCCCGCCAGCTCCGCCGCCGTGCCGGTGACGATGCGCTCGTCGGCGTAGCTCAGCCGCTCGCCCACGGAGACCCGCACCTGTCCCAGCCCCCGCTCGGCCAGGGCCCGGCAGATGTCCTCCGCCTTGGTGGCCCCGCCGGTGAGGGCAAAGACCTTGGCGCTGCGCTGGATCTCCCCCACCGCGTTGTGGCTGCGGCCGTGGGCGCTGACCAGCTTGGCGTCCTGCCAGGTGGTCTGGAGCCTGGCGCAGAAGTAGGACAGGGAGGAGATGCCGGGGATGGTGATCACCTCGTGGTTCCCCAGCAGGGGCCACAGCCCCTTGGCCCCGCTGTAAAATCCGGTGTCGCCGGAGAGGAGCACCCCCACCGGCCCCCGGGGGGCCTTGTCCACATACGCGGCGATGTCCGCCGCGGCGATGAGGGGGACGCAGTCGTGCCCCTCCGTCCAGGGCTCCAGCAGGCGGGGGGCGCCCACCAGCACCGGGCTGTCCCCGATGGCCTCCAGGGCCTGGCCGGTCAGGGTGGCCGGGTTGCCCATGCCTACGCCGATGAGATAGACCTTCATGCGTTCTCCTCCTCCATAAGCTTCTTCTGAATTTCCTCTAGGGTCAGGCCGGTCTCCCGGCGGGGGCGCTCCACCACCAGCAGGGCGCAGCCCGCCTCCCGGGCAGCCTCCGCCTTTTCCCGGAAGCCGCCGTACCCCCCGGTGTCCTTGGTCACCAGGGTCTGAATGTGATACTGCCGCAGCAGGGCCACGTTCAGCTCCCTGGAGAACGGCCCCTGCATGCAGATGATGTTTTTTGGGGGAAAGCCCAGGGTCAGGCACCGCTCCAGGGAGTCCGCCATGGGCAGCACCCGGGGATAGCACCGCTCTGCCAGTCCGGGGCGGGCAAAGTGGTGGAGCTCCTTGCTGCCGGTGGTGAGCAGCACATGACCGGGCATCTGCTCCAGCATGTCCGCCGCCCCGGCCATGTCCTTTGCCCTGCGGCAAAGCTCCCCGCCGTCGGGCTGCCGCACCAGCCGGAGGACGGGCAGGCCCGCCGCCTCCGCCGCGGCCCGGATGTGCTCCGTCACCTCCACGGCGTAGGGGTGGGTGGCGTCCACCGCCAGGGAGTATCCCCCGGCCCTCATGAGCGCCTCCATTTCCCCGCTGTCCATCCGGCCCACATGGGCCTCCGCCCCGGCCGGGAGGAGGGTCTCGCCGTACTCGGTGGCCACGCAGACGGTGTGGGGGATGTCCCGGGCCACCATCCACTCCGCCAGCGCCCGGCCCTCTCCGGTGCCGCCGAACAGCAATACCTTATTCATGCGCTTTCCTCCCCCTGTGCTGGTTTCAGGCCCGCCTTCGCCGGGCGTATTTCCCTATTCCCCCCGCTGGAGATAGCCCCGGGGGGTCACCATCTTTCCGCCGATCACCTTGGTCTGGCCGTTGCCGACGAACACGGTGGTGAACATGTCCACCTGGGTGTCCCGCAGCTCGCCCAGGGTGAGGAGCGCCGCCTCCTCCCCCGCCCGGCCGATGTTGCGGACGGTGCCGCACACGGTGGCGGGGTCCTTCCCGGCGGAGAGCAGGATGTCGCAGGCCCGCTGGAGGTAGTCCGGCCGGCTGTGGCTGGCGGGGTTGTAGAGGCAGAGCACGAAGTCCGCCTGGGCCGCGGCGGTCAGCCGCTTTTCGATCTTCACCCACGGGGTGAGCAGATCGGACAGGGACACCACCGCGAAGTCGTGGGTCAGGGGGGCGCCCAGCACGGCCGCGCCGCCGCAGGCGGCGGTGATGCCGGGCACCACCTCGATCTCGATGGGGTCATACTCCTGGGCCACCTCGTAGATGAGGCCCGCCATGCCGTACACGCCGGAGTCGCCGGAGCACACCACCGCCACGTCCTTGCCGGTGCGGGCGGCCTCCACCGCCGCCCGGCAGCGGTCTACCTCCCGGCGCATGCCGGTGGACAGGGTCTCCTTCTGGGGAAAATCCGCCCGCACCAGATCGATGTAGGCGGTGTAGCCCACGATCAGGTCGCAGGCCTCCAGGGCCGCCCGGGCGCGGCCGGTGAGATCCGCGCCGCCGCCGGGGCCAAGCCCGATTACCGTTACTTTCATAGCATATCCTTTCTCGCCACCGCCGCGGTGACGCCGTTGTTTGCCTGTTTGGGGACGATAATCCGCCCGCCGGCGGCGGCCGCCGCCCGCTCGCACACGTTGTCCACCCCGGTGATCCCCCGCACAAAGGCGGAGGGGGTGAAGTCCCCCTCCACCGCCGCCAGCGCCTCCGCGGAGTAGGTGGTCAGGGGCAGGCCCCGCCGGGCGCAGAAGGCCAGCAGGCCGGACTCGTCCTTCTTAAGATCAATGGTGGCGACGCCCGCCACCGCCTCGGGGGCGAGGCCCGCCAGGGCGGCGTCCGCCGCCGCCGCAATGGCGGCCTCCGGCGTCCCCCGGCGGCAGCCGATGCCCAGAATCAGGCTCCGGGGTACCAGACGCAGGGCGCGGGGGAAGGGCCCCTCCCCCGTCCGGTCGGTGATCCACACCCCCAGCTCCGCTGGGCCTGTGGTGAGGCCCTCCGGGCAGGGGTGGCCGAAGTCACTGGCAAAGCCCACCGGCCTTCCCTCCAGCAGGGCGGCGGACACCTCCTTGGCCAGAACCCGGTCTGTGATGGCCATGCCCCGCTCCCGGGCCCACACGTCCACGGCGAACAGACCGTTGACGTCGGTGGCGGTGGACACCGCCGCCTGTCCGCCGGTGAGGGCGGCCACCCTCCGGGCCAGCTCGTTGGCGCCCCCCACGTGCCCGGAGAGGAGGGGGACCACAAACCGCCCCGCCTCGTCCACACTGACCACGGCGGGGTCGGAAAACTTGTCCCGCACATGGGGGGCAATGGCCCGCACGGCGATCCCCGCCGCCCCCACAAATACCAGGGCGTCCGCCCGCGCCCAGGCCCAGGCCGTCCACCCCTCCAGAGAGGAGTAGGCCTCCGCCCCTACCTCGGGGGCGAAGCGGGCCGGGACGTGGAGGGTACCCCCCAGGGCGTCCGCCAGGCTGCGGCCCAGCGCCGTCCCCCGGCGGGTAAAGGCGATGACCGCCGTGGTCACTTGCTGGCCTCCCGGAACTCGTGGGTGAAGGTGGGGTCGTAGAGCTTTGACCGCTCGTAATCATCCCCCAGGAAATGACCGATTGTAATCAGTGCCGTCTTGGTGACCTGGTTCTCACGGGCGGTCTTGGCCAGGGTGGAGACGGTGCAGCGGTACACCCGCTGCTCCGGCCAGGTGGCCTTATAGACGATGGCCGCCGGGGTGTCGGGGGCATAGCCCCCCGCCGCCAGCTCCTGTTCCACATCCTCCAGCAGGCCGGTGGACAGGAACAGCACCATGGTGCAGCCGTGGGAGGCCATCTTGCGCAGCTCCTCCCCCTCGGGCACGGGGGTGCGGCCCGCCATGCGGGTGATGATAACCGACTGTGATACCTCGGGCAGTGTATACTCCGCGCAAAGGGCGGCGGCCGCGCCGGAGAAGGAGGACACACCGGGGGTCACGTCGTAGCCGACGCCCAGCTTGTCCAGCTCGTCCATCTGCTCCCGGATGGCGCCGTAGAGGGAGGGGTCGCCGGTGTGGAGCCGGACGGTCATGCCGCCCCGGGCCTCGGTGTCCTTCATGACCTCGATAACCTGCTCCAGGGTCATGGACGCGCTGTCGTACACCGCGCAGCTCTCCTTCTTGTAGTTGAGCAGGGCGGGGTTGACCAGGGAGCCGGCGTAGATGATCACGTCGGCCTCCCCCAGCAGCTTCGCCCCCCGCACCGTGATCAGATCCTCCGCTCCGGGGCCCGCGCCGATAAAATGTACCATGGTTTTAACCTCCTATGCCCGGTGGAGGGCCAGCAGGGCCTCCGCGCCGGGTGTCTTTCCTAAAATTCCGTATTGGTTCGAGAAGAAAATGCCCTCGATGGCCAGCTCCGGCCCCGCCCGCCGCTTGAGCTGGGCGTCCAGCTCCCCGGCGATGGAGTCCATCACCGGCTCCAGCAGGCCGGCCCCCCTCAGCAGCTCCACCCCCGCGTCGGTGGTGGGGCTGTCGAACAGGGCCTTTACCAGCGCCCGGTCTCCCCCCGCCAGGGCGGCGTGGGCGGCCAGGGTCTCCCGCCGGGCGTCGGCCACCTTGGAGTGGGTGTTCATGCACCCGGCGGACACCTTGATGAGCTTGCCCAGGTGGCCCACCAGCAGCACCGAGCGGAAGCCCGCCCCGGCGGCGTGGTCGATGGCCGCGCCGATGTAGTTGCTGCACGTGCACCAGCGGGCCAGGCTGAGGCCCAGCTTCTCCCGGGCGAAGGCCTCGCCATAGTTGCCGGGGGTGACCACGATGTCCCGCGCCCCGGCGGCCCTCTGCTGATCCATCTCCAGATAGAGGGAGTCCAGCAGGGCGGCCTCGCTCATGGGGCGGACGATGCCGCTGGTGCCCAGGATGGAGATGCCCCCCTCAATGCCCAGCCGTGGGTTAAAGGTGCGCCCCGCCAGGGCCTCCCCCGTGGGGACGGAGATCACCGCCCGCAGCCCGCCGGCGTAGCCAGCCCGGGCCGCGGCGGCCTCCAGCTGCTCTTGGATCATGCGGCGGGGGGTGGAGTTGATGGCCGCCTCCCCCACCGGCTGGTCGAGACCGGGCCGGGTCACCCGGCCCACCCCCTGGCCGCCGTCAATGGCGATCCCCGGCCCGGTGCTGCGCTCCACCCGGGCGCAGATGAGCGCCCCGTCGGTCACGTCGGGATCGTCGCCGCCGTCCTTGCGCACCGCGCAGGCGGCCCAGCCTTCCCCGGCGGCGTGCTCCAGCAGCTCCGCCTCCACCCGCACCCCCGCCGGGGTGTCGATGTGCACGGCGGGCAGCGCGGCCCCCTCCAGCAGCAGGGCGGCGGCCCCGGCGGCGGCGGCGGCGGCGCAGGTGCCGGTGGTGTAGCCGCAGCGCAGCCGCTCCCGCCCCACCGGGATATAGAGCTCCAATTTCCCCATGTGTGTCCCCCTTTCGACGCAAAAAGGCCCTCCTCGCGGCTGAGGAGGGCCCTAATCCCAGGGTACACCGCACCTCTCCACCTCAGAGCTACGCAACTGCCACTCTGCAGCGGGTCTCCTGGCTTGCGCTTCCTCCTCCGGCGCGCCTTCTCAGCCCCGCTGGGCCAATGGCTTGTGCACCTTCGTCCGCGCTTACAGTAGAGGTAAGACTGCGCCGGAGTTCCACCGGCTTCCCCGTTCTGCGGCACCGCCGCAACTGCATGTGCATTGAATTCTCTGCCATTATAGCAGTATGAGGGAAAAAAGTAAAGGCAGGGTTTCAAAATTACCCGCGGGAAACTGCCAGTAAAAAGCGGAGCCCCGCCGTCAGCAGGGAGGCCCCCAGGCCGGTGTAGAACACGGCGATGAAGCCCTCCGGCGCCAGTCCGCTGGCCCGAAGGCCGATGCCGAAGGCTATCATAAATACCATGATCAAAAATGATTTCCCATCAAAAAACTGCCAGAACCACTTCCGCTCCGTGCCGTACCCCAGTATGCGCGCGGTGTGCCGCTGAACCAGCTTTCCGAACACCATGCCCTGAAACAGCCCGAAGACCAGCGCAGAGAGCGCCAAATTCCACAGGGTTACATGTCCGGGGTAAGCCAGCAGCCCGATGCGCAGGATGTTGAAGCCTGCCGCCCCCCACACCAGCCCCGCCAGCAAAAGCAATGTTTCTTTTTTTACCATGGTAAGTTCCTCCTCATTATGAACATTGTTCATTTTATGTGCAAAACAGGGCGCGGGTTCCCGCGCCCGTCTCAGCGGTAGAGCAGCCTGCGGAGCACCTGCTCCAGCCCCTCACAGTTGTCCGCGCCCCGGCTCATCTGCCCCAGCAGGCTGTCCAGCACGAAAGCGGCAAGCTGCTCCCTGGAAAAGGAAGCATCAAAGGCGGACGGCCGCACCGCACAGTCCGCCTCCAGCGCCTCCAGCAGCGTCTGGCGGACGCGCCCGAGGGCCTCCGCCATGGTTCGCCGGCCCGCGCTCCGTCCCTCGGGCAGGAAGCCCGCCGCATGTCCCTGGAAAAAGCCCGGATATTCCCCGGCCCCGCTCTGAATGCGGTGGAACAGCCAGTGGACGTAGGCCGCAAAGCCGTCCCGGGGCGCCTCCCCCTCCGGCGCGGACAGAATCTGCATCCAGACCTCCTCCACTGTTGCGGCCAGCAGCTCCGTCTTGCCGGAAAAATAGTTGTAGACCGAGCCCACGGAGACCCGGGCCTCGGCCGCCACTGCGCGGATGCTCAGCCCGCCTAGGCCCTGCCGCCGGGCGACCGTCCGGCTGGCCGCCAGAAGCGCCTGCCGGGAGGTGACCACGGTATTCATGCGCACACGCCTCCCCCCATTCTGAACCTTGTTCATTTTAACAGATCACGCCCGTTTGTCAACGGTATAAAACTTCATGCGCACAGGGCGTGCCATGAAAAGATGCGGCGGCCCGGCGCCAGGCCGCCCTGCTGTTGCATAAAAAGCGCCCGCCGCAGGCAGAACCTGCGGCGGGCGTACAGATGATGCAAAGGGACGGCCGGCGCTTACAGATAGCTCTTGAGCTTCTCCACCATGTCGGTGTGCTCCCAGGGCAGATCCACGTCGGTGCGGCCGAAGTGGCCATAGGCGGCAGTCTGCTCGTAGATGGGGCGGCGGAGATCCAGGTGCTCGATGATCTTGGCCGGGCGCATGTCGAAGCAATCGTTGACGATGGCGGAGAGCTTCTCCTCGTCCAGCACGCCGGTGCCGTAGGTGTCCACCAGAACGGAGACGGGGTGGGCCACGCCGATGGCGTAGGCCAACTCAATCTGGCACTTGCGGCACAGGCCGGCGGCCACCAGGTTCTTGGCGATGTAGCGGGCCATGTAGGCGGCGGAGCGGTCCACCTTGGTGGGGTCCTTGCCGGAGAAGCAGCCGCCGCCGTGGGCCGCGGAGCCGCCATAGGTGTCCACGATGATCTTGCGTCCGGTCAGGCCGGTGTCGCCCACGGGGCCACCCACCACAAAGCGGCCGGTGGGGTTGACGTAGAACTTGGTGTCCTTGGTGATGTACTGGGCGGGGATAATGGGCTTGATGATCTCCTCCACCACGGCCTCCCGCAGCTCCTTCAGGGCGATGTCGGGGTCGTGCTGGGTGGACACCACGATGGCGGGGCAGGAGAGCACCTTGCCGTCGTCGCCGTACTCCACGGTGACCTGGCTCTTGCCGTCGGGGCGCAGCCAGGAGAGCTTCCCGCTCTTGCGCACGTCGGTGAGCTGGCGGGCCAGCTTGTGGGCCAGGTCGATGGGAGCGGGCATCAGCACATCCGTCTCGTCGCAGGCGTAGCCGAACATCATGCCCTGGTCGCCGGCGCCGATACGGTCGGCCTCGTCGGTGCCGCCCTCCTGGAGCTCAAAGGACTCGTTGACGCCCATGGCGATGTCGGGGGACTGCTCGTCGATGGCGGTCATCACCGCGCAGGAGCGGTAGTCGAAGCCGTAGGCCGGGTCGGTGTAGCCGATGCGCTCCACGGTGCGGCGGACGATGGAGGGGATGTCGGTGTAGTGCTTGGTGGTGATCTCGCCCATCACGGTGACAATACCGGTGGTGGTGAAGGTCTCACAGGCCACGTGGGCATTGGGATCGTGGGCCAGAATGTCGTCCAGGACGGCATCGGAGATCTGGTCGCAGACTTTGTCGGGGTGGCCCTCGGTGACGGACTCCGAGGTAAACAGACGCTTTGCCATAATGTAGTTCCTTCCTTTCTCACTCGGGCACGAAAAACGCGCCCCGCCGGATGGCGGAGCGCGTGGTGCTCATCCATCCTCATCTTTCGATTTCCTCGCCGGATTTGGCACCTTGCATTGCAGGTTGCCGGGTTTCATCGGGCCGTTCCCTCCACCACTCTCGATAAGGCTATTCAATTGACTGTAGCTATTCTATCGACTTTTTTCCCGATATGCAATAGACAAAACAGGGGCTTTGTATAGCGCCGGCGGGGGCGCCGTTGTGCAAGCCGCCGGATTTACGCAGGGGGACGCCGTCACGCCTTCCAGCCGTTGAGGTACTCCTCCTGCTCGGGGGTGAGGGCGTCGATGGACAGGCCCATGGCGGCCAGTTTGACCCGGCCGATGGCGTCGTCGATCTCGGCGGGCACCTGATAGACCTTCTTCTCCAGGCCGTCCCGGTGCTTGACCAACCACTCCAGGGCCAGAGCCTGGACGGAGAAGGACATGTCCATAATCTCGGCGGGGTGGCCGTTGCCGGCGGCCAGGTTGACCAGCCGCCCCTCGCCGATGACGTTGAGCACCCGACCGCCGGGCAGGGTGAAGCCCTCGATGTTGTCCCGGCGCACCTCCCGTTTGACCGCCATGGCCGCCAGGCCCGCCACGTCCACCTCGCAGTCGAAGTGGCCGGCGTTGGTGAGGATGGCGTTGTGCTTCATCACTGCGAAGTGCTTCGGGGTGATGACGTCCTTGCAGCCGGTGACCGTGACGAAGATGTCGCCGTACCTGGCGGCCTCGTCCATGGGCATGACCCGGAAGCCGTTCATGGTGGCGTCCAGGGCCTTGAAGGGGTCCACCTCGGTGACGATGACGCTGGCCCCCATGCCGGCGGCCCGCATGGCCACCCCCTTGCCGCACCAGCCGTACCCGGCCACCACCACGGTCTTGCCCGCCACCACCAGGTTGGCGGTGTGCATGATGGCGTCCCAAACAGACTGGCCGGTGCCGTACTTGTTGTCATAGTAGTGCTTGGCCTTGGCGTCGTTGACGGCCATCATGGGGCAGGGCAGAATGCCCTCCCGCTCCCGGGCCTTAAGGCGCAGGATGCCGGTGGTGGTCTCCTCGCAGCCGCCGATGAGGTGCTCGCCCAGGTCGGCGCACTTGCCGCCCAGCAGGTGGATCAAATCGCCGCCGTCATCCACCACCAGATGGGGCTTGAACTTGAGGGTCTCGATGAGGAGGTTCTCATACTCCTCCCCCATGGCGCCGTGGATGCCGAAAGTCTCCACGCCCATGTCGGCCAGTCCGGCGGCCACGTCGTCCTGGGTGGACAGGGGGTTGGAGCCGGTGAGGCGCACCTCCGCCCCGCCCTTGGCGAGCACATAGCCCAGGTTGGCGGTCTTGGCCTCCAGGTGGACGGACACCGCCACCCGCAGGCCGGCGAAGGGCTGCTCCTGCTCGAAGCGGGCCTCAATGCCGCCCAGGGCGGGCATGAAGTCCCGCACCCAGTTGATCTTCCGGCGGCCGGCCGGGGCCAGGTTCTGATCCTTTACAATACTCATGCTGTTCCTCCTTGCGGGGCGGCCGCCGAGGGGCTGGGTCCGTCCCAGAAATCCAATGTCAGAAGGGGCTTGCTCCTGCGGAACTCCTGCACACGCCGGTGAATGGCCTCCAGCTGCTCCAGGCTGGCCGGCTGCTCCGGTCCGTAGGCCGGGCAGGTAAAAAACCAGCAGAATTTGGCTCCGGTGGCAATGACCCGGTCATAATAGAGTTCGGTGGCCACCCGCTCTGCGTTCTCCGCTGTGCAGCGGCAGGCCACGCCGAAGGGCAGCTTGTACCGCCGCAGCAGGGCCGTGGCCCGTGTGGCGTCGGCGCCGTCCTCGTCCACCTGAATGGCGGGGAACAGGTTGCGCACCCGCAGCAGATCCGCGCACAGCTCGCCGGTGATGAACCGGGGCGGCGTGAAAGCGGCGAACACGCAGTCGGTGTGCTTGTTGCACAGGGCAATGGTCTCCTGCTCCCGGGCCAGAGGGTTGCCACCGCTGAAGATAAAGAGATGACAGCCCCGCCCCTTCCGGGCCTCAATCTCCTCGTCCAGGCTGTCGAACTCCATATAGGGCCGCACGCCGTAGATGGACGCGCCGCAGCCGCGGCAGCCCATCTCGCAGGGAAAGGAGGGGTCGATGATCACCGCCCAGGGGGCGCGGCCGTTTCCCAGTTCCCCCGCCGCGTTGCGGCTGGGCCAGTCCATCAGCCCGGCGTGAATCACAAAGTTCTCAAAAATCTTTTTCAGTACCCGGCTGTCGATATCGGTATACATGCTCTTGATGAGGCGGTGCCAGTTGTTGCCGGGGTCACTCATGGCCCTGTGAAACAGCTCCCGGTAGGGTGAGGCCAGCCGCTCCCCCGTGTATTTATCCAACCAGTCCATCAGCTTGGGAAGGTTGGCGTCCGGGTCCCGCTCCAGGTAGTCCAGGGCCTTGGAGATGCCGAAGGCCCTGAGTCTGGCCGGCAAGCTCATGAATCTGCACGCTCCTTTCCCACGGACGATTTTTATAATTGTATCATAATGCATCCATCGCCGCAACGCCATAGACAAAACTGCGGTTCCTGTTGGAATTTCAGACACAATGGCAAGAGTGTCTAACAGCCGGCGTTGACAAGCCCCGCAGTTCCGGGATATACTGAACTGATTTCATCTCAGATTTTCTAGGAGTGAGCGCCATGCGCACCGGACTCATCACCTTTCATTTCGCCCACCACTACGGGGCACAGCTCCAGGCACTTGCCACCATGCGGGCCATCCAGTCCCTGGGGCACGACTGCGAGATCATCGACTACCGCCTGCCCCACACCACCCGCACCAACCAGCTTTTCAAAAAGAGCGGCGGCGTGCGCGGCATGGCCTCCGACGCCCACACCGCCCTCCACTACGGGGCGTTCCAGCGCCGCTTCCGGCGCTTCGAGGCCTTTGTGGCCGAGGAGATGGCCCTCTCCCCCCGGCGGTACACCGCCTTCGAGCAGCTCCGGGCCGACCCGCCGGCCTACGACGTGTATGTGGCGGGCAGCGACCAGATCTGGAACCCCTATATCTTCCAGGACAAGCAGTTTGACCCCTCCTTCCTGCTGGGCTTCGTCCGGGAGGGCCGCCGCATCGCCTACGCCCCCAGCCTGGGCGTGCCTGAGCTGCCGGAGGACAAGGCCGAGGAGCTGCGCCGCTTTCTGACTCCCTTCTCCGCCCTGTCCGTGCGGGAAAAGCGGGGGCAGGTTCTGCTGCGGGAGGCTGCCGGGCGGGACGCCCGGGTGGTGCTGGATCCCACCCTCCTCCTCACCGGCGAGGACTGGGGAGAGCTGGCTGCGGCCCCCAAACGGCAGGGGCCCTATATCCTGTGCTACTTTGTCTCCGACCCCGGCGAGGCGGCCCCCTACGCTTTGGCCCTGTCGGCGCGCACCGGCTGGCCCATCGTGCAGCTCGCGGGGGCGCGGCGGAAGATCGACGGGGCGGCCGAGCTGGTCTTTGACGCCGGCCCCCGGGAGTTTTTGGGCCTGTTCCGGCACGCCTCCGCCGTGGTGACCAACTCCTTCCACGGGGCGGCCTTCTCCCTCCAGTTCCAGAAGGACTTCTTCACCTCCATGTCCCCCAGGGAGCGGGCGGAGCCCACCTTCTCCCGCATCTACAGCCTGCTCTCCCGGCTGGGCTGTGCCGACCGCATCCTGGGCCTGGACACCACCGCCCCGGTGGACGCCCCCATAGACTACGGCGCGGTGTACGAGAAGCTGGCGGCCGCCCGGGCCGACTCCCTGTCCTATCTGGGGGCCGCCATCGAGGGCGCCCCCCTGCCCGCGGAGGAGCCGGAGCCCCAGGCCGCCCCCCGTCCGGTGCTGTGCAGGGCGGAGGACTGCACCGGCTGCACCGCCTGCGCGTCGGTTTGTCCGGTGAACGCCATTGCCATGGAGCCCGACCATGAAGGCTTCCTGCGGCCCGTCATTGGGGAGCGGTGCATCCTGTGCCGCAGGTGCGAGCATACCTGCCCCATCCTCCACCCCCCGGTGCCCGGCCCCGCCCCGGCGGCGGCCCACGCGGTCTGGAACCGCGACGAGGCCGAGCGGACAGCCAGCTCCTCGGGCGGCTTCTTCTCCCTGCTGGCCCGCCATGTGCTGGAGCAAGGGGGCGCGGTGTTCGGCGCGGCGCTGGACGAGGACATGACCGCCCGCCACGTGTGCGCCCGCACGGTGGACGAGCTGGCCCCCATGCGGGGCTCCAAGTACGTCCAGAGCGATCTGGGCGGCAGCTTTTCCCAGGTCAAGGCGCTGCTGGAGGAGGGGACGGCGGTGCTCTTCTCCGGCGTGCCCTGCCAGGTGGACGGGCTCAAACGCTACTTGGGGAAGGACTACCCCAACCTGCTCACCTGTGATCTGGTGTGCCACGGGGTGCCCTCCCCGGCGGTCTTCCGGGCTTACCTGGACGGCCTGGAGGCCGCCCGCGGCTCCAAGGTTGTCTCGGTGCGCTTCAAGGACAAGTCCCACGGCTGGTCTCACCCCTGGTTCACCGCTCAGTTTGCCGATGGGAGCGTCTATACCGAGGACTTCAACCGCACCGGCTATGGCCGGGGCTTCGGGATGCAGCTCTTCCTGCGCCCCGCCTGCGCCCGGTGCCGGTACACCTCCACCAGCCGCCCCGCCGACTTCACCCTGGCCGACTACTGGGGCCTGGACGAGAAGCTGGCCCTGCCGGTGGAGCGGGACAAGGGGGTCTCCATGGTGCTGGTGAACTCCGCCCGGGGGCAGGCTGTGTTCGATGCCCTCTCCCCCCGGTTCGGCCAGGTGGAGCGCCCCCTGGCCGAGGCGGTGGCGGGCAACCCCCGGCTGGCCTCCCCCCTGAAGGCCAACCCCCGCCGGGCCGCCTTCTTTGCCGCCTTCGCTGCCCTGCCCTTCGCCGAGGTGGAAAAGCGCTTTCTGGCCCTCCCCTCCCTGCCCTACCGGGCGGCGGCCAAGGTGCTCACCCCGGCCATGAAGGAAAAAATCCGCAAGCTGCTGAAATAACGGCGGCGAAATGTTTACAATTTATTCGGGAATTTTTCCCGGCCGTCTGGTACACTACTTTGTACGTCACAACGGGGCGGGCATTCCGCCCAACGGGAGGTAACTTCACTTGAGTGCAATTCAACGCTGGCTGGACCGGTTCTGCTACAAGCACCCCCGGTTCGGCATACCCAACCTGATGTTGGTCATTGTGGTCGGCAATGTACTTGTCTGGCTGATGGATCAGTTCAGCTACGGCGTGTCCCTGTCCGCCCTGCTCGCCTTCTCGCCGTACTACATTCTGCACGGACAGATCTGGCGCATCATCACCTTTGTCTTTGTCCCGCTGGACAGCAACCTCTTCTTCCTGGCCGTCTCTCTTTACTTTTACTATATGATCGGCTCAGTGCTGGAGCGGGAGTGGGGTACCGCTAAGTTCAATGTGTTCTATGGCTTGGGTATCCTGCTCAACGTGGTGGTCGGTTTCCTGCTCTATGCGGTCACCGCCCCTCTCTATCCCTCCCATCTGCTCCCGCTTCTCACCACCGCCAGCATGACCTACGTGAACCTCTCCCTGTTCTTTGCCTTCGCCACCCTGTATCCAAACATGCAGGTGCTTCTTTTCTTCATCATCCCCATCAAGATCAAGTGGCTGGCGTGGATCGACGCCGCCCTGTTCGGCTGGAGCGTCCTCAGCAGCCTCTTTGGCGTCTTTACCTCCGGCCTGGCCGCCCTCCCCGGCGTCATCATCCCCCTGGTTGCCATTCTGAACTACTTTATCTTCTTCTGGGACAATTTCCTCCAGCTCTTCGGCCGGGTCAAATACCAGACCTCCCGCCAGACCGTCAACTTCAAGAAGGCCACCAAGCAGGCCCAGCAGCAGAAGGGCTATATCCACAAGTGCGCCGTCTGCGGCAAGACCGACACCGACTACCCCAACGAGGAATTTCGTTACTGCTCCAAGTGCAACGGCTATTACTGCTACTGTTCGGAGCACATCCACAACCACGTTCACATACAATAAAAAAGCAGCGCGGCGGACGGCCTTCAGGCCGTCCGCCGCGTTTTTGTAACCGGGCTGCGGTGGTTTCCCACCCCATATTCTGTTATAATTGATTGAATAGATACTATTTGTTATTAAAAAAGGAGGTCTCATATGAATCGGCTCATAGCCTGCACCCTGGCCCTGCTGGTGGTGCTGCTCACACCGGCCTCCGCCAACTCGGCCCCTACCCGTCTGGGCGGTACGGGCGGTTCCGCCCTGACGGTGGACGAGGGCTGCCCTGTCACTGTCACCGCCGAGCAGCTCACCTTTGATGTCAGCGGAGCGGGAGACTCAAATGGCCTGACCGCCCATGTGAAAGCCGTCTATCAGATGGAGAATCCCACAGAAAATCCCCTTTCCGTCCAGATGAGCTTTTACCTGGAAGAGCACCGGGGACATATGGACTCTCTGGTGGATGTGGACAGTGCCGTGTCCTCCATCACTGCCGACGGCCAGAGTCTCCCCTTCACCATCCAAGAGGTAGAGACAGAGGACGCGGCTGTTGACCGCTTTGCCCTGACCTATACGGTGGAGTTTCCCGCCTGGGGAACCCGTGAGGTGGCAGTAGCCTATCTCAGCAGCAGCTACGGTCTTCGGGAGGGCACCACCTACTGGACGCAGGAATTCACCTACCTGCTCTCCCCCGCCAGGCACTGGGCGGAGTTTGGCTCTCTGGACATCATAATTCGCACCCCGGAGCCTGTACCTTACATCGTCCGCTCCTCCCTCCCCCTTCGTGAGGCGGAAGAGCGGTGCTACACCGCCCACTTCGGCGGCCTGCCCGACGGGGAGCTCACCTTCACCCTCTATCCACGCCTCTCCATCACCCTGGCCGACCGGCTTCACGCCGTGCTGACCTCCTATCAGTTCACCTTCGCGTTTTTCCTTCTCATTCTGCCTCTGACTCTCCTGGCACTTCCGGCCCTCTTGATCTTCCTGCTTCAGCGCCGGAGCCGTCGTCAGCCCTGACGCTCCTTCACCACCGGGCTGCGAGTCCACTCCAGCCCGCAGGGCCGGGCTGTGGGGAAGCACAGGCCGAACAGATCTGTGCGGCGGGCCTCCGCCTCAAAGAGGGCGCGGGCGTCCCCATCCAGAGCCCTGGCCTGGGCGGGCTTGACCACCACCGGAAGGGCACAGGTCTCTTTCATGCGGCGCAGCAGCTCCCGCCCCCGGCCGCTGAGGCCCAGCACCCGTACATAGGGTGCCACCGGGGGCCGCTCCGCCGCCCGCAGCCCCAGGAAAGCGGCCAGGGCCAGCCGCCGCAGCCGGGCGTGAGGGTAGCGCTTGGTCTTGGCCCGGGCGTAAAAGTCCTCCAGGCTGTCCGCCGTCCGGGCGGAACGCGCCAGCCGGGCGGGCAGGCCCTCCGCTGCCCCGCCGTCGGGGAGGGCGGCCCAGTCCACCTCGTCCATCGTGCGCAGACGGGCCAGCACCGCCCGGTCGATGTGCGCCATGGACGCCGCCTCCCCGCTCCAGGGAGCGGTGAGATAGGGGTCCGCCTCCGCCGCCCGTCCGGCCCGGAGGAGGGCCCGCAGCTCCGAGGCGGAGGCGAAGCCCCCGGCCGCCGGGCCGTCGTGGGCCGCCCCCCGCCGAGGGATGGTCAGGGCCTCCATGCCAGGGGGCAGGGCCCGCAGATACTCCACCCCCAGGTTGTCGTTTGGGCTGGCCAGGCAGTCGGCCCCCACCGCCGCCTGCCGGGCCGCCGGGAAGGACAGCCCACGGGTCAGCCCGGCCCGCAGCCGCTCCGGGTAGTCCGGACCATCCAGAGCCGCCGCCGCCGCCCGCAGGGGCGCCAGTTCCCCCGTCTCACTGCCGAAGGAGAGCACGTCCACCACCCCCGTGGCGGCCAGCAGGCCCACCGCCCCCCGGGCGAAAGCCTCCGCCGAGGCCATGGCCCAGGGGGTGGGCAGCTCCAGCACCAGATCCGCCCCGCCGGAGAGGGCCAGGGCCGCCCGGCTCCATTTGTCCGTGAGGGCGCACTCCCCCCGCTGGACCCAGTGGCCGCTCATGACGCACACCACCGCCGTGTCCGCCCCCAGGGTCCGCCGCGTCCGGGCGATGTGCCAGGCGTGTCCCCGGTGGAAGAGGTTGTATTCTGCGACGATTCCGGCTGTGGCCATGGGCTGAACCTCCAAACGCAAGAGTAAAATTTTTCTCTCTTTCAAGCAAAATATGGGTTGTCCTTTGGGAAAAAAGGGGCTAAAATAAAATATGTATGTGCTCTTATTCTACTACGGGAATATCCGGCTCACAAGCCATAGTTTAACGTAAGGAGAGAAGATTTCATGAAAGTTCTGGTCATCAACGCAGGCAGTTCCTCCCTCAAGTATCAGCTCATGGACCCCGCCACCCGTGAGGTGTTCGCCAAGGGGCTGTGCGAGCGCATCGGCATCGACGGCCGCCTGACTCACAAGGTGCCCGCCAAGGACGCCAAGTATGAGTTCGAGATCCCCATGCCCACCCACTCCGAGGCCATTCAGGCTGTGCTGGACGCCCTGCTGGACGCCGGGCACGGCGTGATCAAGAGCGCCTCTGAGATCGACGCGGTGGGCCACCGCGTGGTCCACGGCGGCGAGAAGTTCGCCTCCTCCGTGCGCATTACCGACGAGGTTATGGCCGCTCTGGAAGAGTGCATCCCCCTGGCCCCCCTCCACAATCCCGCCAACATCACCGGCATCAAGGCCTGCGAGAAGGTCATGCCCGGTGTGCCCATGGTGGGTGTGTTCGACACTGCTTTCCACCAGACCATGCCCGCCAAGAGCTATATCTACGCCCTGCCCTATGAGTTCTATGAGCAGGACAAGGTCCGCCGCTACGGCTTCCACGGCACCTCCCACCGCTATGTCTCCGCCCGCGCTGCCGCCATGCTGGGCAAGCCCATTGAGGAGCTGAAAATCATCACCTGCCACCTGGGCAACGGCTCCTCCGTGGCCGCCGTGGATGGCGGCAAGAGCGTGGACACCTCCATGGGCTTCACCCCCCTGGCCGGCGTTCCCATGGGCACCCGCGCCGGTGATCTGGACGCCGGCATCCTGGAGTACCTGATGGGCAAGCACGGCTACGACATGAAGGAAATGATGACCATCCTCAACAAGAAGTCCGGCGTGCTGGGCATCTCCGGCGTGTCTTCCGACTTCCGCGACCTGGAGAACGCCGCCAAGGAGGGCAACCAGCGGGCTGAGCTGGCCCTGGAGGCCTTCCAGTACAGTGTTAAGAAGCTGGTGGGCGCTTATGCTGCCGCCATGGGAGGGGTGGACGCCATCGTGTTTACCGCCGGTGTGGGTGAGAACGACGCCGCTACCCGCATGGCCGTGGCCTCCGGCCTGGAGTTCATGGGAGTAAAGATGGATGCCGAGGCCAACAACGTCCGCGGCAAGGAGACCGTCATCTCCTCCGCCGACTCCAAGGTGAAGGTGCTGCTCATCCCCACCGATGAGGAGCTCATGATCGCCATGGACACTGCCGAGATCGTTGGCAAGTAAGACCTGACAACAGCGCCTCCCGGAGCTGGTACCAGCTCCGGGAGGCGTTTTTTTATCTTCTCACGCCTGCGGCGTGTTGTTGTTTGTCTGCCCCCACAGCCGGGGAGCAGTATGCAGGGAAGCCGGTGATTCGAACGCGCCCCGGATAGCATTTCTCCTCCCGCGCATTCCCGGTCTATCGCCTTGCCTGTCTGGTACCTTGGCTGTAAAAATAAGATACCACCTTTTTCCCATTCAGAGTTGGATAAAGTATAACAGGCCTGTGAACGTTTTGTGAAATCTCCGCCCTCCGGCGCTCTTCCATTTATACCCTTATCCCACATGACAAATATTTAACAATAAGGTTGTGGAAACTGACGATATCAGTATTTTGACCTCTATTCTTTATGGAACACTCCGCCAAAATTTCCCCACCTCTTTTTGCTATATTGCACAAATTTGCGCACTTACCACACTGTTTCTACTTACTTTTTGGTTATTTGCTTACCGAATTGTGGGGATTGAAAGATAGCCTGCAAACCGTTAAATTATAGTCCGCAAAGGATGCCGGGCTGTGTTCCGGCAAAATCTATCACAGAGAGAAGAGGGAAACGTATGGCAAAACCAACCAAAGATAACCGCAAGTCCGTAGTCGACTTCGGCGTGGGCTGGGTCGTCATCATCTACTGCCTGCTGATGTTCTTCCTGTACGTCGGCATGTGCAACGACGGCGCCAACATCACCGCCCCCAATGTGGCCTACCGCCTGGGACTGGAGCAGGGCGACATCATGAACATGAACTCCCTGGCCGGTCTGGTGGGTGTCGTGTTCTTCATCATTGCCGGCCAAGTCAACCGGAAGATCGGCGCGCGCATGACCTCCGGTATCTGCTGTATCATCTCCGGCATCGCTTACATCCTGGCCTGCAACGCCCCCAGCATCGTTATCTACACCGTCTGCATGTGCTTCGTGTACGGCGGCATCATGTCCGCCGGCTATGTGGCGGGCGGCACCCTGGTGGCCTCCTGGTTCCCCAAAAAGAAGGGCGTGGTCATGGGCTATACCACCATGGGCCACAACTTCGCCTCCGCTTTCTATGTGCAGCTGGTAGCCATTCTGATCGCCCCTACCGTGGCGGGCACCACCAACATCGGTGAGAACTTTTCCACCGGCATCGTACCCATCGGCATCGCCGCCATTGTTCTGGGCATCCTGGGTATGATCTTCATCCGCAACGAGCCCTGGGAGCGTGGCATCAACCCCGACAACGTCTCCGACGAGATCTACCAGAAGGAGTATGACACCAAGGACGCCGTCGAGGGGGACGGCGGGTGGACCACCGGCAAACTGCTGGCCACCAAGGAGCTCTGGCTGGCGGCCATTACCACCGGCTTTTTCCAGATCTGCTCTGTGGGCGTCATGAGCCAGTTGGTTATCCGCAACACTCAGCTCGGCTTCTCTCAGCAGGCCGCTATGAACGTCATGACCATTCTGGCCCTGGGCGGCGTGGTTGGCTCCTGGCTGGTTGGCGTCATTGACGACGCTATCGGCACCAAGAAGACCATGGTCATGTTCGGTATCTGGTATGCTATCGCCCTGCTGCTCAACTTCACCGCTGTGGATTCCGTGACCCCGCTGGTCTACGTGTCCCTGTTCATGATTGCCATGGGCATCGGCGGCTCCGCCAACTTCACCACCTCCCTGCCCACCTCCATCTTTGGCCGCCAGGGTTTCGACAAGGTGAACAGTGTCATCTTCCCCATCCAGGGTGCAGTCACTGCCCTGTGCTTCCTGGTCAACGGCGTGGTGCAGAAGATTACCGGCGGCCAGATCCGCATGGCCTACCTGGTGTTCGCCGGCGTGGCCCTGGTGAACGTGCTCCTGGTGCTGATGGTCAACGAGCACAAGTACAACCGCGACTGGATGGCGGCCCACAAGAAGTAAGCTGCACCGCTTCTGAGCCTCTCCAAAAAAGCTGTCCCCGCAGCCGCGGGGACAGCTTTTTTCGTTGCGCCCCATGCCCCATTCTGCTATACTGATCTTATCTGAGCGAAATGAGGTGGCGGCATGGCGGAAGAAAATGGCCTGGTGCAGATCTATTATGGAGACGGCAAGGGTAAGACCACAGCGGCCTTCGGGCTGGCCTTCCGGTGTGCGGGCTGGGGGCGGCGGGTGGTGATCGCCCAGTTCCTCAAAAGCAGCCCCTGCGGGGAGCTGACTGCGGCGGAGCGGTTTCCCACCCTCACCGTCCTGCGCAGCAAGGGCATCCATAAATTTACCTTCCAGATGAACGACGAGGAGAAGGCCGTGGTGGCCCGGAACTGCCGGAAGCTGTTCCAGGAGGCCGTTGCCCTGGCCCGGGCGGAGGATGCCCGCCTGCTGGTGCTGGACGAAGTGATCGACGCCCTCCGGGGCTTCCTGCCCCAGGAGGAGCTCTGCGCCTTTCTGGACGAGCGGCCCGCGGGCCTGGAGGTGGTGCTCACCGGCCACAGCCTGCCGGAGGCGCTGGAGCGCCGGGCAGACTACATCACCCACATGGTCAAAGAGAAGCACCCCTACGACCGGGGCGTAACCGCCCGCAGGGAAATCGAATTTTAACCCGGCAGCCCCCGGAGTGAACTCCGGGGGCTGCTTTTTATTACGCGCAGAAGCGGTGCTTGCCGATGGTCTTGATGAGGGGGCGGCTCCAGATCCACGCGCTGGTGGCCGTGTCCGGGTTAAAATAGTAGATGGCTCCGCCGCTGGGATCGGCCCCGTTGAGCGCATCTTGGGCCGCCCGGTAGGCCGAGTCGGCCACCGGCTCGTTAAACTGCCCGTCCACCATGCAGGTAAAGGCCCCCGGCTGGTACACCACCCCTGCAATGGTGTTGGGGAAGGAGGGGTGCTCTACCCGGTTGAGGATCACCGCCCCCACCGCCACCTGGCCGCTGTAGGGCTCGCCCCGGGCCTCGGCAGAGATCACCCTGGCCAGCAGCGCCGCGCTGTTCTGCTGGCTGCTGCTCCCCCCGCCGCCGGAGGACATGCCAAGCGCCTTGAGGGTGGCCGGCCCGGCGATGCCATCGGCGGTCAGGCCGTTCTTCCGCTGAAAGTATTTGACCGCCTGGGCCGTCTGACTGCCGTAGATGCCATCCACCGCGCCGTCATAGTAGCCCCAATTTTTCAGCTTGGTCTGGATGATCCGTACCTGTTCACCGCTGGAGCCCTGCCGGTAGGTCGCCGCCTCGGCCTGCTGGGCCAGGGAGATCACCGCAATATTCACCACAAACAAAAGGGCCAGCGCCCACGCCAGCCGCCGCTTCTGCGTCATGCCTTCGCCTCCATTCCTGGCAATAGTGTACGGCGGCAAACGGGCGGATATGAGCGGCAATTCTTTCCGGCCGCCGGAATAGGTATTCTAAAAAGCGGCCATACTGGAAGAAAACAGGAAAGGATGTGTCCCGGTTGGTGAAAGGTGTGTCCAGACAGGTCATCGTGGTCAAAGCGCCTGACCCCCGCTTTTTTGAGCAGGCGATTTTTATTTTGAAGGAGGACGCCTTCGGCAGAGGCGTGACGGCGGACGATGTGCTTCAGGAAGCCCGCCGGGTGGCTGACGGGTATATCCGCCGCAACTCCCGCTGGAGCCGCCTGTGGCGGCATATCCCCGCCCCCGCCTACGTGGCCGCCGGCGCCCTGGGGGCTACGGTATGCTGGTGCGTGGCCCTGGTGCTGTAGAAACAGGCCGCCCCGGAGCAAATGGCTCCGGGGCGGTTCCGTTTGATTTTTGTGCTGGTCAGCGGGCGATGATGACGCGGATGCGCCCGCCGGCGCTCTCGTCCTTGTCGTACCAGCCGGTGAGGGAGTAGTTCCCGCCGCTGATGCGGGCCAGGCTGGAGAGCTGATACTCCCCGCCCTCATAGACGTACACCGCCACATTGTCTGAGAGAGTGTACTTCTGGTTGTTGGTGCCCACGGCGGTGCTGCCGCTGACGCTGTCCAGCTTGCGCTCGGACAGGTTATACAGCCGCTCGACGGCGTTGGGGCCCTCCATTTTGATCTGGCAGGGACCTACTTTCAGATTGTAGATGGCGTTGGTAGAGCCAAAGGTGAGCTTCTGGCCGCCCACGTCGTAGGTATAGGAGGAGGAAATGCCCATCATGGTGCCCAGATCCAATTCCTCCACGCTGGTGATGACGCCGTACTGGTGAAGGTCGCCGGTCACGTCGTTGAGGATCAGATGGCTGATCTCCCCCTGGGCGTTGAGGGCATAGAAGCGGACCATATTGCCGTCAAACTTCACGCCCTTCAGGCGGTCGGGATAGATGCGGATGGGGGTACAGCTCTCGTAGGTGTCCAGAATCTGCACGTCGTCAGCCAGGGGGTAGGTGCCCAGCTTGGTGCCGTCGTTGCTCATCTTTCCGGTCAGGGTGGAGGTGGTCAGGCGCTTGACCTCGATGGTGTCGCCGTCGGTATTCACCCGCACCAGATCGCCCTCGTCCAGGCTCTTATTGTCGGTCTGATAGCGGTAGGAGCCGCCGTCGGTACCGGCCACGGTGACGGTGCGGGCGTTGTAGGTGCCGCCCTTTCCGTCGTCGTAAGAGGTGCTCTCCACCTTGGTGACGACGCCGTAGATGAGGTTGTCGGCCGCCACGGCCTCGCCCACTGCCGCCACGCCGCCGCTGCGGCCCAGCAGCAGGGTCACGCTGTCGCCAATCTGGTAGCCGCCCAGGTCGGAGAGGGCATAGGCGGCGGAGGTGGTCTCAATGGTGTAGCTCTTGCCCGCCACGGTGACGGAGGTGGGGTTGGTCACCGAGGGAGAAGCCGCCTCATAGGTGCCGGTGATCTTGTCGGAGTAGGCCCACAGGGTATGCATGGACTCCGACCAGTACACCACGTCCTGATTCTGCACCGCGGCCAGGCTGCTCTTGGAGCCGTTGCGGTAGACCGTGGCGCTGCCGGCGTCGAAGGGCACGCTGGACTGCCAGCCAGCGGCGGCCACCACGGGGCCCTCCATAGCGGAGTTGATGAGAGCCACCCGGTCCAGCTCCCCGGCGGCATTCACCAGGCTGAGGGTGGGCTCCAGCACGTTCAGGTAGTAGGAGCCCTCCTTGTTTTTGGTGATCATCAGGTTGTAGAACAGGTACAGGGCGTCCCGGCGGGTCATGGCGCTGTCCTGTCCGGCGGTGACGCCCTCGTTGAGCTTGAGGGCCCGGTACTGGGCCATCTGGCCGGAGGGCCAGACGCCGGTGAAGTCACTGTCCTGGTAGCCCAGCAGGCGCAGGACGATGGTCACGCCCTCGGCCAGCGTAATGGAACGGCCGGGGTTGAAGTTGCCGTGCAGATCGCCCTGCACCAGCCCCAGATCCACCGCCGCCTTGATATAGGGAGCGGCCCAGTGGCTCTGAGGCACGTCAGGGTAGGGCTTGACGGACACCGTGTCGCCTACGGCGTCCCGGCTGGTGGAGGCGGCCACCGCCAGCTTGGTGAACTCGGCCCTGGTAACGGTGGCGCCCAGGTTCAGGTTACCACTCTCGTCGCCCACCATAATGTCCAGGGCGGCCAGCACCTGGGCGGCCTCCTCCTCGGCCGGCGCGGCGGCCAAGGCCGCCGGAGCCAGCCCCAGCACCAGCACCACGGCCAGCAGGCCGGCTAACAGTCGTTGTTTCATTGCTTTTCTCCTTCTCATGCTCGTGAAAATGGAAACGGCGGGCCGGCGGGAGCGCCGGCCCCTGCCTATTATCATATACCATCCGCGCCGGTTCGGCAAGGGCGGGCCGGCGTACCGTCAATCATAGCGCAGCGCGTCAATGGGGTTCAGCTTTGCGGCCTTGTTGGCGGGCAGGTAGCCGAAGAGAATACCGATGCCCACGCTGACGCCAAAGGACACCGCAATGCCTCCGGCGCTGGGTACGGCGGAGAAGCCCTCCGCACCGGCCATCACAACGCCCACCAGGGCGGTAAAGACGTTGGCCAGCACCACGCCCAGAATAATGCCGATGACGCCGCCGATGGCGGAGGTGGTACCCGCCTCGATGATAAACTGGCTGCGGATATCCCGGCCCTTGGCGCCCAGGGACTTGCGGATGCCGATCTCCCGGGTGCGCTCGGTAACCGACACCAGCATGATGTTCATAATGCCGATGCCGCCCACCACCAGGGAGATGGCGGCGATGACCACCAGAATGGTCATGAGCACCCCCAGCATGGAGTCCATCATGTCCATCATCTCCGCGGAGGTCATGACCATGTAGGCGTTCTCATCCTGGTAGATGCGGAACAGCAGGCTCTCCACCACGCCCTTGGCGGCGGAAGAGGTCTCCTTGGTGGTGCTGGTGACCAGGTACATCTTCATGCCCATACCCCCGCTGGCGGCGTTGAGCTGCTCCACCATACCATAGGGCAGGTAAATGAGGTCATCCCCGCTGCCCTCGGTGGAGTCGGCCTTCTGTGCCAGGGTGCCGATGATCTTGTAGGGAATGCCCCCCACGGTCAGGGTCTGGCCCAGGCCGTCCCCGCCGAACATATCCTCGTTGAGGTAGCTGCCGATGACGCACACCTTCTGGTCCCGCTCCACGTCCACATAACTGAGGAAGCGCCCCTCCTCAAGCTGGTCGCCGCTGGCCGTCTGGCCCTTTTCGGCGTTGTAAAAGGTCTCACTGACGCCGTACACGCTGGTGTGATCGTATTCGTCGGCGCCGCGGCGCACGGTGGTGGAGGCGCTGAGGTAGGGGCTGACGGAGTCAATGTACTGGGGGTACTTCTCCGCCAGGGCGTACATGTCGTCCGGCTCCACCTCCCGGTTTCCGCCGTAAGAGTAGATGGCCACCTGAATGAGATTGACGCCGATCTGCTCAAACTGGGAGTTCATATACTGCTGCATGCCATTGCCCAGGGAGACGATGACGATGACGGCCGCCACGCCGATAATGATGCCCAGCATGGTCAGCAGGGCGCGGACCTTGCTGACCATCAGGCTCTTGAGGGCCAGGCGGAAGGATTGGCTCACATTCACAGCGCGCCCACCTCCTCGTCCAGCTCCGGCTGTACCACGGCCTTTGGGTCGTGGGCATCACCGTCATAGATGATCCTTCCGTCCTGTAGGCGCACGATACGCTTGGCCTTGACGGCGATGGAGTTGTCGTGGGTGATGAGCACCACGGTATCCCCCTCGGCGTTGAGCTTCTGGAGGAAGCCCAGCACCTCCCGGCCGGTGCGGGAGTCCAAGGCGCCGGTGGGCTCGTCGGCCAGGATCACCGAGGGGTTGCCCGCCAGCGCCCGGGCGATGGACACCCGCTGCTGCTGCCCGCCGGAGAGCTGGCTGGGCAGGTTTTTGCACTTGTCCGCCAGCCCCACCCGCTCCAGAGAGCGGATGGCCCGCTCATGGCGTTCGGCAGCGGACACTCCGGCGTAGAGGAGGGGCAGCTCCACGTTCTCCAGCACGTTGAGCTTGGGAATCAGATTGTACTGCTGGAAGATGAAGCCCAGCATCTTGTTGCGGATTTCGGCCTGCTGGTCGTCGTCCATGGTGGACACGTCCACGCCGCCCAGATGGTAGGTGCCGGAGGTGGGCACGTCCAGACAGCCGATGATGTTCATGGCGGTGGACTTACCGGAGCCGGAGGAGCCCACAATGGCCACGAATTCCCCGGGGTCCACCGTCAGGGAGATGCCGTCCAGGGCGTGGACGGTCTCCTCGCCCATCTGGTAAATCTTGTAGACGTCCTTGAGTTCAATGAGGTGTTCCATGGCTTAACCCATCCCCATCGCACTCATGAGGCTGGAGCCCTGGGGGCTCAGCGCCAGCACCACTTCGCCCTCCTCCAGGCCGTCCACGATCTCGATGTACTCGTCGTCATTGCGGCCCAGGGTCACCTGGCGCTCCTCAGCGGCGGAGAGATCCTTAATGACGCCGTTTTCATCCAGGCAGCCCTCCTTGGCCACCAGCACAGTGTTACCCCGCTCCACCGCCTCCACCGGCAGGGCGAGCACGCTGCCCACCTCCTCCACGATAATCTTGGCGGAGACGTTCATGCCGGGGTAGAGCGCCTCGGGGGAGCCCTCCACCTTCACGGTGACGGGATAGCTGGTGTGGCCGCTGGTGGTGGTGCCGTTGATGTTGATCTTATCCACCACGCCGGTGAAGCTCTGGTCGTCCAGTGCGCCGGCGGTGATCTCCACCTTCTGGCCCACCTGGATCTTGCTGATGTCCTTCTCATCCACGTCCATGTCAAAGGTGAGCTCGGAGCGGTCATAGATGATGGCCGGGTAGGTGACGGAAGCGCCGGAATTGGACAGACCGCTGATGTTGTCGCCCACATCCAGGTTCTTCTCGATCACCTCGCCGTCGATGGTGGAGGTAATGGTGTAGTCCTCCAGCTTCTCCTGGGCGTTCTTCAGGGAGAGCTGGGCGTTTTCCAGAGCGATGCGGGCATTCTCAATCTGGGTCTCCAGGTCGGCCTCAGAGATAACGCCGATCACCTGGCCCTTGGATACCCGGTCACCCTCCTTGACATTGAGCACGTCCAGATCGCCGGCGGCCTTGGCCGTGATCTGGGAGGAGGAGGCATAAGTAAAGCTGCTGCCGGAGGCGCAGGCCGCCCCTCCCACGGAGGCGGTTCCCTGGCTGGTTTCAGACAGGACGCCGGGGTTGTTGACCAAGATGGTCACCTGGCGGACCAGGGTGCCGCCGGGTCCCACCTCGTCGGTGGCGGCGATGGACTCCACCGTTCCGCTCACCGTCTCGGCGGTGCCGTTCACGGTGACGGTCGCGGCCTGGCCCACATAGAAGCCCGATGCATCGGCGGAGTGGAAGGGCACCTTCAGCTTCATGTGGTCCCGGTCCAGCACGTCGGCGATGACGGTGCCGACGGTGACGCTGTCCCCGCGGTCCACGTGCAGCTCGGTGATCACGCCGGCGTCGTCGGCCTTCACATTGCGGTCCTTCTGATTGTCGCTCTGGGTCTTCAGCAGGTCGTTGAGGGCCAGTTGGGCGGACTGGACGTTGAGCTGGAGCTGCTCGATGTTGTTCTCCACGTCGCTGGCGTCGATGCGGAAGAGCACGTCGCCCTTGTGGACGGTCTGCCCCTCCTCAAAGGGGGCCTCCAGAATCTCGCCGCTGACCAGCGTGGTCACCTTGTAGGACTGGATGGGCTCGATGGTGCCGGTGCCCGAGACGGCCACCGTCATGTCGTGCATCGCGGCGGTGTAGGGCAGGTAGACGCTGCTGAGCGCCTGAGTTCCCGCACTCATGCAGCGGGAGAGCGCCAGCACCAGCAGCGCCGCGATCACCAAGAGGATGACCAGCCGCTTGACCCACTTCCGCTTCTTCTTCGGGGGCGTGAGCTGCGGGCTTTTCTTCCCCGGCCCCTCCGGAGGGGCGACCGTCGTTTCTGGCTTAACTTGGGTTGCTTCCATAGTGGTTTCTCCTTTTCTTTGCTATGCTTCTTCGCGGCGGACCGCCTTGGAGGCCGCGCCCCGCCGAAGGATGCCAAATACACGCATCAGACGGGCCCGCGCGCCCGCCGGATCGCCCGAGGTTCCGGCCGCTACCAGTGTACCGGCTACGGCGGAGACCAGCAAGTGGAAGATATCGGAAAGGTCGGTCTCCGTGCGCAGATCCAGTCGGGACAGGTCCACCCTGTCCCGCAGGCGAGCCAGGCTCGCCTCAGGCCCCTCCCGGTTCAGCAGGACCCCGGGCTGCATCTGCCGGTTGCAGCGGAGTATGTCTGCCATCTCGCGGTATTTCCCGTCCCCCCAGTGGGCCTGAATGTGGTCAAACAGGTCCAGGAAGGCGGCAAAGAGGTCCCCCTCCCGCTGCTCCAGCAGCTCCCCCATCCGGCGCTCCAGCAGTGCGCCATAGGAGTCCATCAGGTGGCCGAACAGCTCCTCCTTGTCGGTGAAGTACATGTAAAAGCTGCCCCGCGGGATGCCGGCGGACTGGATGATCCGGTTCACCGAGGCGCTCTCATAGGGAACGCGGGAGAACTCCTCCCTGGCAGCCCGAAGCAGGCGCTCCCGCTTCTCCTCCGGCAGATTGTAAAACGTCGCGCTGGGCATAGGGCACCTCCTCGCCTGACAAGCTGTCATAAGCTTAGACGACAAGTTGTCATATGTCAACGCCTCCGGCAAAAAATTCGCAGTTCGTTCATATTTTCCAGATAGGCTACCAGCATACCAGAATCCTATGTAAGACGCCATGAAGAGAAGATTAAAATTTTCTTAAATCTTACACCGTCTCTCTTCCGATCTGGCCCCTCTTCTGCTCATTTGAGACATGGCATCCTGCCGATTCTGCAACTTTTTTAGTCTCATCGTTATCACCAACAATTTGCCGTTAGTAACACAGCAAGCCCCCGCTCACCGAGCGGGGGCTTGGCTTATTTGTCTGTCGTATCCTGTTCTCCCAGCTTGTCCTCCGCACCGTCCAGTGTGCGAAATCACCCGATTCTGATCCCGATACTAGCCAGAAGATACCCTATCGCGCCCGTAATGAGAGCTGCCACGACCGTCTCCCACCGCTTGGACGGCTTCTCTTTCAAGGCGTTCAGGTCGGCCGACATTGAGGACAGCCGGTCGATGATATTGCCATACTGTGTGGTAACCGTGGCCATACCACGTTCCAGCTCACCCAGCCGATCATAGATTTTTTCGCGCGCAAGTGAGCTATGCTGCTTCTGTGCCTCTAACGCCCGCTCCAGTGCCTCCACGCGGGCGATGGACACACAATTTACCCCATTGATAGGGCAATCGTTTTCGGGCATACTCAGCCCTCCCTGTCGTCCTTTGGCTTGTGGTAGGTGAGGGCCTGTGCGCTATCCCCCAGCCCTTTAGTGGTTGGGTCGGTGGTAACACCCACCAGGGCCAGCACGCCAAATACGGCCGTGACCAGGGCAGTGAGCGCCTGCTGCCAGCTCCCGGCCTCGGCGGTGATGTCCACCCCAAAGAGCTGTGCCATACCCACCGCAAACGCGCCGAGCACGCCGATGAGCCCCGTCCAGAACGCGGGGCTCTTCAGTCTGACTTTCCAGTTGATCATGTCATGTACCTTCCTTTCTCAAAGCGAGGCCGCCCACTTGATGATGAGTGCCTGCACGTTTGCGGCGGAGTATACCCCGCCCTTCCAGTAATCCGGGCTGTTAATAAGCCCAGCGGCAGCCAGCTTGTCCACAGCGGCACCCAGTTCGGACACACCGGCCGTCTTTCCCCGGCACAGAGCCAAGAAGCCCTCCCAGGCCCCGGTGGTGGCCCGGATGGTCTTGGGGCAGTCCTTGCCGTTCCAGTGGGCATGCTGCACCACTCGGTCGATGGGGATACCGTGCTCCTCCATGAGCAGGCGCACCAGGCTGGCGGCATTGGCCTGAGCCTGGGCAAAATCGCCCCCGGCGTTGACGCAGATCTCGATACCGATGCTGGTGGCGTTGCCCGGCCCGTCCTTGCCGTCCCCGGCATGGTAGGCCGTCTCGTAGTCGGGCAGGTGCTGGACAATGGCGTGGTCGTCCACGGTGTAGTGCCAGCTCACCAGAGCATCCTCCCCGGCGGCGCTGTCCAGATAGGCCCCGTGGGCCGCGGCATCGGCGCCCTTAGCCGTGTTGCCGGTCTCATGGATGGTGATGTAGGTGTCCGGGTTGGTGTCCCTGCCCGGCCGGTTTTTACGCCCATCGGAGATGATATGCTCCTGGATGGCCAGGCCCGTGTCAGTGGCCCTCTGAGGGCCCTCCACGGCCTCCAGATAGGCCAGGGACACCCAGCCCTTATCTGTCCTGCCCCAGCCGTCCCTGGCCTCCAGCACGTCCACCACGGTGCCCATGGGGTACGCCCCCACCTTGCCGTAGTTGGTGCCGGGGCCGCTGCGGATGTTGACGCCGATGCTGGGCGTCACGGTATACTTGCCCATACTCTCCTCCTTGTCCGGCGGCTCCTGGCCGCCCTCCGTCGTCCAGATACACAGATAGCCCTTGACCCGCTTACCGTTGCTGATGCGCTGGCCGTCCCCAAAGTCGCAGTTGGAGGAGCTGCCTGCGTCGAGGCCCAAGGCCCGCAGGTTGGCCGCCTGGTCGTACCGGCAGCCGATGCTCACCAGTTCGTCCCGCAGCGCCTCGGGGGTCTTGGCGTCGCGGGTGCCGTCGCCGGAGCAATACAGGATCACCCGCGCCCCGGCCAGGAGAGCGGCGGAGCGCCCCCGTGTGCCCCCGTACTCCGGGGAGTAGCTGAGGGCCTTACCCGGCCCCCTGGTGGGCGTCAGCAGCTCCACGCCGCTGATATAGGACGCTCTGCCTCGATCCGGGATCAGATCCATGCGGATGTCCTCGCCCGCGTCCCAGGTAAGGCCCTGGCAGTTCCATCCGGCGTCCGCCTTGACCGTGCCATCAATCTTGAGGTTGCCGACGGGCCTCCCGGTGATTGTGTCATAAAACCAGGCGTTGAGGATATACTGGCACCCGCAGGCGGCCTTGACCTGCTCCATAGACCGCCCCCCGGCCTCCACCAGGGCGGCGCGGGTGATGTCCGCCCTGGTGATGACCGCTATGTACTTACTCATGGCCTACGGGCTCCTCCTCGGGGCCGTCCACGGGGGTGTCCATGTAATCGACTATGCCCTGGTAGTCCTTGCTGCCCCACCGCTTGCACAGCTCCTTGTAGCGCACCTTCCGGGCATGCTCAAACTCAGCCCAGAGCGCCCCGAAGGCGTCCTCGCCCATGTCGGCCTCCATCCGCTGGAGCTCCGCGAAGTCGGGCGCAAACCCGGCGGGCAGCTTACCAACCGGGTCGAGCTCCTTGCCGTGCCTGATGTTGTTGCGCAGCTTGGCCGCCTTGACGGACAGGTCAGGGCCCTCCATGGCGAACAGGGGGACGATCAGCTTGTTGATGTTTTTCATGGTTCATGCTTCCTTTCGATTTTTAAATATAAAACAGCCCCGTCCTGTCGGTTGACAAAACGGGGCGGGGTGGTATAATAGAGACAGAAGGGCACTGCAACAAGCGGTTAGCCCGGTACGAGGTTAATAAAGCAAAGCTCTAGAAACCGTCACTTGGCCGAGTGGCGGTTTCTGCTTTTCACGATAATCGTAACGGTAAACCGTCCGATATGTAATGTGATCCGCATAGGCCTCACCCCCTTTCGGGAGGTGTGGCTAACCGCCTGCCGTTATTGCAGCGCCGCAGTCAGTATACCACAAGCGCCGTGTTTTGTCTAATCTTGCCGCCTGGACGGGGCGGCCTTTTTTATGCCTTCTCCAGGGCCGGGGCAAGCAGCCCGGCCAACTCCTGATACTCCTCCGGGGTGAGCCGGTCGGCAGCCAGGTAGACATCCATCTTGTCCTGGAGGCCGTCGGTGCGGCCCCGGTCAATAAGCAGCTTGCAGAGATTAAATACCGTGTTCATGTCCTTCCCCTCTTTCTTAGACAGTATTAGTGGTGATTTCCAACATGCAAAGCCGCTCCTCATGGTCGGCCAGCATCTCCAGAGTAATGCCCTCTGCCGAGGGCGATTCCGGCCCCGACGGTCTTGTGTCCGGGGCGGCCTGTCCTGTTTCGGGATTGTAGCGCCACCCCTGCTCCACATTGTCCTGTACCTCTACACAGCGTCGTGCAAATGCCTCGCTATACCACTTCTCTGGCGGGAGTGCATACTCCGGGATGATTTCGCGGACAGTGTTATCCTCATTTAAATAGACTGTTTTCATTAAAATCACTCCCTACCGTAAATCGCCACATATCCATCGCCGCCTTTGCCACCTATGCCGCTGGGCTTATACTCGCTGGAACGAAAAGTCCATCCCGCTCCACCACCTCCTCCGCCACCACCGCGGGTACCGTTTTTACCCATTATTGCATTGCTCTGGCCGGTAGCTCCAGCGCCACCATTACCGGCTCCACCGTCACCGCCATTTCCGCCGGGAGTTGGCGGATCATTAAGACTAGGATTGCCCCCTCCGCCACCTCCGCCACCGAAAGGTTTAAACCCAACAATAGAAATAATAGGCCCAGCATTGCCATCGCCATCGCCATTGTTATTATGGCTACCACCACTACCACCTATCATGAGCCAACCAGGAACAATCTCATTGGGGGCGTAGCCACCACCCATGCCACCAAGATTGGCTCTTCCACCACTGCCACCAGGTACGGTAATACCAAAAGCGCTACTGCTCCCACCAGCGGAGCCATTATTAGTGACGGACGGTCCCAAAGAAGAGACTGCACCAGCTCCACCAGTTCCAACAACAATATTATTGTTTTGAATTGTACTGCTATCCAAAACATGGAAACACGCTACGGCCCCACCCCCGCCGCCACCTCCACCGCGCTCTCCACTCGAACCTCCGCCTCCTCCAGCACCAACCACAACCACAAAAACATCTGTATATTTGCGGTCGAACGTATGGGTGTAGCTCCCTGGTGATGTGTATTCCTTTATCAGTTTATAGCCAAGCTTCTGTTTGAGAGTCTGGTCAACATGCTCGTCCACATAGCTCTTGTGGGCGGCGTCTGTTAGGTCAGTAGGAGCGGCCAGATTGGCTATCTTGTGACCACTCATGCTAATTGCCCCGGACATGACTCCACCGGAACTTGCAAGAGCCCCCACCTGCTCCGCCGTGACGGCGTGGGGGTTGTTCTTGTTCCCGGTGTGGGCAGTCAGGGCCTGCTGCACCGCCTCCGCGCTGCCCGCCGGGTCATAGTCCATCTTTGGGAGCTGCCCGGCGGGCACCTTGCCGTCCTCTCCCAGCGTGGCCACACCGCCCGGCTTGCCCTTCTCGGTGGCCTTGATATATCCGGACAGGTCGATGCCCGCCAGCGCCTCCTCCAGCTCCTCGTGGGTTACCCAGACGCCCGCCGGATACTCCAGCGAGACCTCCACCTCTCCGGTGACGCCGATGGCCACGGGGAAGCGGTGTACGTCCAGGCCCTCGGCGATGGGCGGCACCGGCTGGGCCCGGTCGCCCAGGGCGGCGTAGTAGAGCAGGGTGGGCGCGTCGTCGCCCACCTTGGCCATGACGCCGAACTCGGAGAGCGTGAAGCCCTCCTCCAGCCCGCCACCCATGTCGTTGCGGTACTCCACCAGCATGGAGATCTGCCCGCCGGCCACCGCGGGCGTGGTGCTGGTGGCCTTGGCCACCGGATCGAGCAGGGCGGTGAGGGCCTTGGCGGCCCCGGCGCTCTCCACCGCGCCCTTGCCCACCCACACCTCGGTGAGCGTCAGCCCCTCCCCCGCCGACGCCCGGGCCAGCAGGCCCTCGCCGGCGGTGGTAATGATAAATCCGTACATGCTATTCCTCCTCCATGGGCGGCAGCGTGACCGTCCGAATGCTCCAGAGCCCGCCGCTCACCCGCAGGGCGGCCAGGAGCTGGGCCAGTTCGTAGGTGAACCAGTAATCCAGGTGCGCAGGCTTAATCTCGTTGACAGCGGCCTCAATCCCGCCCACATCCGACGGCACGGAGGCCAGGTCGGACAAAACAATTTCGAATTGATACTCCGCCGGGTGCTCGATGACTGAAATCTGGGACGGCTCGAAGCCAAAGGAGGCCACCACGCTGCGCAGCATCTCCGCCGTGGTGGCGCCCTGGCCCCGGAGCTTGGCCTTGATGCGGCCCCTCCGGTAGCTGTAGGGCCGGGTGCGGTCAACGGGCAGCCCCGCCCACTGCTCCCACAGGTCCAGCCCCCAGGTGGCGGTGTCAATCCAGAGCTGGGCCAATGTGTCCGACTCGGACACGCGCAGCGCCTCGGCCTGCTCCCCCAGCACCCGCTCCAGCTCGGACACCTGCGGGCTGTCCTGGTAGTAGCGCGGCAGGCGGAGCACCAGATTGCTCATGTCACGGTCACCTCCCCCAGCACGGGGATCTCCCCGGCCTGGATGGTCACATCGGCGGTGCCGCCGTTGACGGTCAGGGCCGCGAAGTTCTCCACACCTTCCACATTGAGCAGCAGGGCCAGCACCCGGTTATAGAGCAGCGTGTAGGGCTGGTCGTCGGCGGGCTTGTAGTACACCGTGCCGTACTTGCCCTCAATGAGGGTGTGCAGATAGCCCGCCAGTGCCGCCCGGAAGGCGTCCTGGACGGCTCCAGCCCCGGCTCCTCCGGTGAGGGAGACCTGGGCGGCCACTGTCACCTCCCGCTCCGTGGCCGCCGCCACCGTCACCGCCGCGCCGACGGGCCGCTCCTCCTCAATGTGGGCCTCCACGGCCTCCACAATCTCCTCCGAGGGTGCCCGGTCGTTGCTGTCCACCAGCGTGACGCCCACCGTCCCCGGCCCGCCGGGCAGCTCCACCACCTTGGCGTTTCCCACCCCCGGGATCTCCATGGCCCACTGCCGGTATTGATAGCCGTTGCCGCTGGTGGGGGGCCGCTGCACCCGCTCCCGGATGCGGGCGAGCAGGGCGGCGTCGCTCTCGGCGTCCGTGCCGCCGGCCGCCGCCTCGCTCTGATAGTCTGTCAGGCCCGTCAGGTTGACGTACATCCGGTCGATGGCCCCGGCCTCCACGTTGTAGGCGCTGCCCGCCTCCGCGGCCTCCAGGCGGCCCCGGCCCGTCCCCTCCGGCCCCAGCGCCACCCCGGCCAGCAGGGCGTAGGACAGCCCTCCGGCCGTCAAAAACGCAGTGCCCTGGGGGATCACCAGCCCCGGAGTGCCGCTGAAGGAGACGTCGCAGTAGGCCCTTGTCCCCTCCCGGCGGGTGATGCTGTAATACTGCCCGCCCACCAGGTCGATGTAGCCCCCGGAGCTCTCGTCCACAAACAGCATGGAGGGCACCCCCTCCAAGGCCCGGTACGCCTCGCTGAGCTGCTCGGCCACCGGCCCGGCCACGCCGTCGGCGAAGCCGCCCGCCATGGCGCTCAGCCCCTGGCTCTGCTTGATGGCCGCCAGGATCTCCGCCTTGATGGCCTCCGGCGTCTTGTCCTCATACATGTATGCTCGCCTCCCCGTATACCGTGGTCAGGCTCACCCGCATCCGCAGGGTGGAGCCGTCGAAGTCCACCACCTCGGCCGCGGCCCCGGTGATGTAGGGGCAGACGGTCAGTGCCTCCCGCACATACCGCACCGCCTCGCTCAGCCGGGTGTCCTCCCGGTAGGGCTGGCCCACCAAGCTCTCCAGCTCGCAGCCGTAGTCCCAGGAGAAGGGGCTCCAGCGGTACCGCTCCGTGTGCAGCGCCCGCCAGGCCCAGCCCTTGACGGCCTCCAGCCCGGACGCCAGGACCGGCTCCCCGCCGGAAAAGCGCGGCACGCCCTTGTCGTAGTCCATGGCCACGTCCCAATAGAGGGGCAGCGCCTGGGCCGTCCCCTCCGGGGCGGCGGCCTGGAAGATTGGAAAGAGCTGCCTCATGAGAACACCGCCTTTTGCAGAATGTAGTAGTCCTGTCCGTCCGCCGTCACCAGCACCAGCAGCCGGTCACCCGCCCGCAGGAGCTGGCCGCTGCCGTCGTCCTCCTCCCAGGCGTAGTCCAGCCCGGGCGGCACGTGGAGCTCGGTCTGGTCCATCGTCAGGCCGTTGCACACCACCCGCAGCACGCCATGCCCGGCCTGCTGCACCTGGCCAAAGAGCCAGCCGCCGGCGGCCTGGCCCCGCTCCGCCGGCCGGAGCAGCTCCGTCAGCCCCGCATATACGTCGTCCATGGATGCCTCCTTGCGTGATTTCTTCTTGACAAATAGTATTATATATGATACTATATAAACGAATGAGGGGGAAAAGAGATGGAGCTAAAACTGAAAAAGCAGCCGCAGAAATACCTGGCCAGTGTGGACGCCCCGACCCGTAAAAAGCTCTATCGGGCGCTGGACAGCCTGTCCAGGCTGGAGGGCGATATCGTCCCGCTCAAGGGATATGCGAACCGATACCGCTATAAGATCCTGCATTACCGCATAACCTTTGAATGGGTCAAAGGTGAAATTGTCATCACCGTTATTGAGATCAATACCCGTACCAATATCAAGTATTAAGGGGGTTACCTTATGAACCAATCTCTATCCCCGGCCGAGCTGGAACAGCGGTTTGCCGAGATCAACGCGCGGGAGCCGGAGGAGCTGACGGCCGAGGAGGCCGCCGCCCTGGCCGAGGCCGAGGCCATGGACGACGGCAGCTCCGTCTCCCTGGACGCCTTCAAGGCAGAGCTGGAGGGGTACAGCGGGAAGCTGGTGCTCCGGATTCCCCGCAGCCTCCACAAGCACCTGAAGGAGGAGGCGGAGATCGAGGGCGTCAGCCTCAACCAGTATATGCTCTACAAGCTCTCCCGCTGAGCTGCGCATCCGCTCAGATTCATCCAAGCCGCCCCGGCCGGGGCGGCTTTTTCATATCCCCTGCCCCGCCTCCACCTCGTTGGTGAGACTGCGGAAGTTGAGGGACAGGCGGCAGAAATACTGCCCGTTTTTCCAGGTGTGGGTGTCGCTGTCAATCCAGCACAGCCCGGTCACGCCGGTGGTGTTGGCCCGCAGCAGCACCGCGCTGCCGGAGATCAGCTCCGGGTCACCCAGGCACTCCACGGTCATGGTCTGCTGGAGGCCGTTGTCCTCCAGGTACGCCTGGGCCTCCGCCCCGGCGTCCTCGCCGTCCCGCTGGGTGAGGATGTGCTGAAACTGCCCGTACAGGGCGGCGCTCTCCGCGTCGGACACGGTGCGCACCCGGGCGCCCGTCTGGCTGTAGATCTCCACCGTGTTCCGCAGCTCGGAGATATCCTCCGTCACCCGCAGGCTCTGAAGGTTCTTCCCCGGCGCAAGCTCCAGGGCGGCGGCCTCTGGTTTTTCCACCACCTCCAGCTCCCCCAGGCCGTTGAAGCGGGAGAGGTAGCGCCGCCCGTTCTGCCGGGCGGCCAGGGTGTAGAGCCCGTCCACGATCTTGTCCAGGGCCACCCCCGGATATTTGCGGCTGACCCGCGCCCCAGTGGCCGCCAGGGCGGCCACCGGAATCCCAAAATCCCCGCAGAGGGCCCGCACGGCCTCCTCGGGGGCCACGCCCCGGAAGGTGTACCAACCCTCGTTGTTGGCCAGGAAGCGCCCCCGGTCCAGGGCCGTCAAGGTGGCGGCCACTCCCTCGGTGGCCTTCTCCCGGGTGACGAGGTTTCCCCGGAACCGGGTGCGGCCGCCGCACCAGAGCCGCAGCTCATTGCCCAGCTCGCAGGGCAGCTCGGGCAGGCTCCCGTCGTTGGGCGTGACCATGACGGCCTCCACGGAGCGGGACACCCGCTTGATGCTGCCCGACCAGGTGAGGGTGCTCACCCGCTCCGTCACGTCCCAGGTCTCCCCCTGGGGGCTGACGATCACCACCTGGTACTCTGCCATAGGCCACCTCCCGACGCGATTTTGTCCAGCTCCAGATCCGCCAGGCTCTTCACCGTGTTCTCCGGCACCCAGGGCACAAGGCGCGCCGTCCCGCTCTCCTCTTGCACCTCCCGCACCTCGGTGGCGGCCGCAATCTGCGCCGACGCCGGCTTGGCGGCGGCCGCCGGAAGCTGGGCCAGCGGCGGGATGGTGAGCACCTGGCCGGGGCGGATCAGGTTGGCGTTGGCGATGCCGTTGGCCGCGGCCAGACGCCAGGCCAGGGAGCCGTCCCCGTAAAATTTGCGGCTGATCCCCCACAGGGTGTCGCCGCTGGCCACCGTGTACGTCTTGGCCGTGGCCGTGCCGGTGGCGCTGTCCCGGCTGGCCGCCGTCCCCGCGCCGGAGGCGGACGGCCCCGCGGGCAGCACCGGCGTCTCCGGCCGGGTGTACTGGCGCAGGGTGATGTCGGCGTACAGGTCGTTGGTGCCGTCCTGCTCCCGGTAGGTCACCCCCTCCAGCAGCACCGCGGCGTTGACCGGCGTGCCGCTCACCAGCCACCGCACCACCGTCCCCCTGTCCACCCACCGCTCCAACTGCTCCAGGTAGAGCCAGGGGTTTGTCCCCGCCCCCGGCGACAGAAACGGATACGCCTGGGCGGGCAGAAGGCAGTCGTGCAGGGTGGTGCTCCCCATCCTTTTCCCGCCGAAAAAGTTGAGATCCCCCAGTTGGTCCACCGTCACCGTCTCGATGGCGGCCTCATGGGCCCACTGGTAGCTGGATGGGGTGACGGGCAGCACCAGCTCCACACCGGCCGCCTCCTCCAGGAAGGTAATCAGCCGCAGCACTACCGCACCCCTCCCATCTGTGCCAGCCGGAGCTTCCGGTAGAGGGCCTCCGCGATGGCGTCGATGTCGCTCTCCTGGCGCACCTGGAAGGTGTTGCCGGTGATAGTCACCTGCGCCCCGCCGCCCTGGTCGGCCTGCCGGGCCTCCCGGGCAGTGAGCACCCGCTCCCCCTCATGGAGCAGGGCGGCGTACCCGTCGTAGGGCACCCGCTCCAGCCCGGCGGCGTGCGAACGCCATACGCCGTCCTCGTCGTAGTAGCCGCCCCGCCGCCAGTTGCCGTACCGCCGCTCCTCCACGGACAGTCCGGTGGTAGTCTCCGACCCGGTCCCCACCAGTGCCGATGCCATTCCCGCCGCCAGACCCTTGCTGTACTCCTGGCTCTTGCGGTATCCGGCGTCCCAATACGCCTGATTGGAGCTGGCGTCGTCCCGGATTGCTGCCGCCAGGGCCAGCTCTGACTCCAGCGCCAGTTGAGCCCCCTCCGATGCGTTGTACTCGTTCATGCCCTGCACCTTGGCCTGCATGATCAGCCGTCCCATCTCGGCCGCGTCTCCCTCGGCCTGGGCCTGCTGGTACTCGTCGGTTTCCATCATGGCCTCCACGGCCTCCCGCTGGTACTGCTCCTTCGCGTTCTCCAGCTCGGCCTGCCATGCGCCGATGGCCCGGTTGGCCTCGTCCATGGCGCCGCTGTTCAGCCAGTCCATCTGGGCCTGGATGCCCTCTTTCCGCTTCTCGTTGTAGCCTTCCCCGTAGGCCGCCTCCGCGTTGGCCTCCGCGTCGGCCAGGTTGTCCACCATGCCCTCATAGGTGCCCGCCATCTGCTCCGACAGGCCGCCGTACTGCTCCTGCATGTAGGCGAGGATCTCCTCCACGGCCTCGGAGCCCCTGATCTCCCCGCGGGTCACCTTCTCCGCCACCGCGGCGGCGTCGCCCCACTTGCTCAGGGCCTCGTACACGTCGATGCCCCGCTCGGAGAAGTAGTTGAGGTATTCCTGGGTGGTCTTGTCCGTCAGCTTCATGCGGCTCAGGCCCGCGATGAGCACCGCGTTGTCGCTCTCGTTGAGGGAGAGGGCGGCGGACGCATCCGACAGAGTGGTGAGGATATCCAGGGACTTGTCCGCCCCGAAGGGCTTGACCAGGCTCTTGGCGTACCCCGTGATCTCGTCGTAGGTGTAGTTGGTCATGGCGGCCATGTCCTGCACGTCGGCCAGGAAGGCCGCCGCTTCCTCCTCCGAGCCCAGCAGGGTGGTAAAGGCCATCTGCTTTTGTTCCCGCCCGCCCGCAATGGAGGAACCGGAGGTGACGGCCTCCTTCTGGGCGGAGAGCTGCCCCTCCGCCGCCTCCTGCACGTAGCTCTTGAAGGCTTCATCCTTGTTCTGAAACGCCTGTGCGCCGCCGGTAATCAGCCCCAGGGCGCCGCCGATGGCCGCACCCACCGCCGTGCCGAGCCCTGGGACAATACTGCCGATGGCCGCGCCGGAGATTGCTCCGGACAGGCCGGAGGAGAGTATGCCGCCCGCATCGTCCCCGAAGGCCGAGCCGATCAGCGTATTGGCCACCTCCTGGGCGGCGTCTCCGGCCATCTGGAGCAGCCCCGCCTTGCCAAGGGCGGCCAGCATGGAGGAGCCGCCCTGCCCCGCGTCTACGCCCGCCCCCGCGTCTACGCCCGCCCGGTTATCGGCCTTGCTGATGGCGGAGGCCGCGTTCCGTGCCTGCTTGTAGAGGTCTTGATAGGCCGCGCTGTTCTCCTTGATGGCCGTCTCGGTGTCGCTGAGCTCCCGCCGCAGCCTGGCCTGCTCGTCAATGGCGTCGTCCAGCGCGCCCTTGCTGGTCTCGTCCTTCAGCTTGCGGTAGCTCTTCTGAGCCTCCCTGACCTTTACATCCGTCTCGGCGATCGCCTTTTTCAGATTTGCGGAGCGGCCGACCAGCTCGTTCTGTGCCTTGTCATACGCCTTCAGGCTGGCTTCCAGCTCGTCCAGGCTCTTGTCAAACGCTTTGTTATTTCCGGCAATGCTTTTCAGCGTTGGGCTTACCCGGTCATACAGAGTCATGACAATGCCCACTTCCTCCGCCATATCCTCACCTCCTTAGTGGCCGATGCCCACATCGGCCCGCGTTCCCGCTTCCTGCCATGCTCCGGGTTGGGCGCACGACCGTAGGGGCGGCCCTCGTGGCCGCCCGCCGTTCTACCTGGGTTCCCTCCCCTCTTCCACCTCATGGAGGGCGAACGCCAGAGTCAGATCCCGGCCTCCCTGGCCCATGCCGTAGTACATCTCCGGTGTCCAGTGATGCTTGTGGAACAGGTAGTAAACCAGCTCCAGCTCTGTGTCGCCGCCCTCCGTCAGGCGTTTTTTACTTCATCAATGGTGATGCGGCGGAACCCGCACAGCCGCTCCACCGCCCGGCTGAGATCCTCGATCTCGCCCGGCAGCAGCATGGCCTTCACCGTCTCGGCCGGGGTGGCTCCGCCGTACTTCTCCTTCAGCTCCTTCGCCTTCAGGTCGGGTTCCACACAGCCGGCCAGCAGGATATCCAGCCTTGGGTCGCCCGCTACCGAATCCCGGATGCTTTTTACCTTTCCGTAGGGCAGCGCCCTCAGCTTGAATACCACGTCCGTGCCCAGCGCCTCGCTCAGCCGCTTGACGCGGTACTCCGCTGTAGGCAGCTCCTTCTGCACATTGGGCAGCTCCGGCCTCAGCAGAAGCGCCAACAAATCCGTCCTTTTCTCTTCCATGTCACTGCACCTCAATCTGATCCAGGTATTCGTAGTCGCTGAAGGTGAAGGGGGCGGTCACCGAGCCCACGGCGGCGGCCTGCCAGTCGGCCAGGGTCAGGTCGTCGAAGCTGACGTCGTAGAGTGCCACCCGCTCCGCGCCGTAGCTGTCCGGGTCCCGCAGCTTGGAGATCACCGTGAAGCGCCGGTCCACGCCGCGCTTGATGCCCTCCATCCTCTGGGCGAAGCCGGAGTCCACCTTGTGCAGCGTCAGGCTCCCGGTGCCGCTGGCGTTCATGGCCTTGTGGGTGGTCATGAACCGGCCGCACAGGTTGACGGTCTCCTTGTTCAGCGCCACCTTGGCCTGACAGGCGGAGACCTCCGCCACCTTCTCCCCGTCGATCCACAGCTCGCCCCAGGTGCCCGAAATGACCCGCCTGGCGCTGTCAATGGTTCTTGCCATGTCTATCCCTCCTTACAGGTTGTCCACGGAGAGCTGGAAGTCCTCCATGGCGTCGACGAAGCGGCCGCCCACCCGGACAAAGACCCAGCTCCCGGTCTGATACTCCTTGATTTCCTGCGCGGTCATATCCGCCGTCTCAATGCCCTGGGAGCGCATCCACTTTTCTTGAGCCTCCACGTCGATCTCCGCCCAGCTCTCTCCGGAGGAGAGCACCCCCTGGCCCTCCAGCTCGGCCAGGAAGGTCTGAATGGCGGTCACCAGGACGCACTTGTTGTCGTAGGTGTTGGCGTACCGGCCCACATACTGGTCCTGGATAGTGGTGCGCAGATAGTAGGTGAGGAGATCCATCCCCTCCACGATCTTGATCTTGCTCCAGTCCGCCTTCCCCGTGGCGGGGATGGTGGTCAGGGAGTTGACGCCCCGGGCGATCTTGGCCTTGACGCCGTCGTGGATCAGGATGAGCTTGCCCGCTTTGATGGCCGCCTCCTGTTCCTGTGTGGAGCGGGGCGTCACGGCGGTCAGCTCCGTCAGGGGGGCGTAGGTGGCCGACATGCCCGCGGGGATGCCCGCCAGCACACCCGCGATCCGGCTGGCGTACTCCCCGGCGGTGTAGGTGGTTTCCCCCTCCGCAATGGCCCCGTCGGTCTCGGCGAAGTCGATAATCCCCATGTCGTCCGGGCCCTTGGCGGCGTTGGGCTCCACCAGCTTCTCGGTGAAGTAGGCCGCCCTCCGGTCCTTCACCCACTTCTCCAGCGCCGTCAGCTCGGCGGCCATCGCGTCGGGCGGCCCGGCCAGGTAGTCCAGCGTCAGCCCCTCAATGCTCTTGAGGCCCGCCTCCAGGGCGGTGGTGTCCTCCGTGCCCGTGGCGATGACCACCGCCACCACCTTGCTGGGGCCGCCCCGGTCGCTGCCGGTGAACGCCCTCCTGATGTAATTCTGGTTTTCCTGCCCCAGCTCAGTGGGAATCAGCGCCGCGCTGGAAAGCTGGTGGACGCCCTGGGCCTTGGCGTCCCGTACAAATACGCCCACATAGCCCTTCTTGCTCCGGTTGGCCGCCTGCTGGGCGGCCGCCTGGAAAGTGATCGTCAGGCTGGGCAGCCCGATTGTCGTCGCCATCGTATCATCCTCTCTTGCGTCAAAGCGCAGTTCGTTCGATTTCAAAATGCTCCATCTTGGGGGTGTCCGCCGCCTCCGGGTCCTGATAGCCCGGCCGGGCATCCACCCACTGGAATACGGCGCTCACCTCGGCAAAGTCCGGGTTCCCAAGTCCACGGTTTGCCTGCACCGTCAGGGCCCGGTCCTCCACCTGGAAAAAACCTTGGGCAAACAGGCCCATCACTGTGTCCTGCCGCTGGTTCAGCGCCTTCCGGCTGCTGTCATGGTAGGCGTCCGCCTCCACATAGCAGGTGACCAGAAGGGTCACGCTGCGGCGTACCAGTCCGATGTTGACATCGGATTGCTCCGCCTTCTGGCACTCCAGGGTAAAGGAGGGCCGCCGGAAGTCCTTGGGAAGCTCGTCATAGTAGACCGGCTCTCCCGGATAGAGGCGCTTCAGCTCCGCCTCCACGGCGTTCATCAGCGTATTGGTTGTAAGCATCTCAATAATCCACCTCATCCGCAATCCGGCTCAGCACCCGGTCCGCCGCTTTCAGCGCGGGCTCCAGCGCCTTCGCCTTTGTCCAGCTATAGAATTGCCGGCCCTTGACATATCCGGCGGCTGAGGCCCGCGTGACTCCGGCCCGCCCCGCCTGGTTCCACGACCGGCTGCTTCCGGCCGCCGGCCTGCGGGTGCCGTGCCCCCGCTCCAGCCAGCGGGTGACCTGCTTTTTGGACACGGGCTTTCCCTTCCAGGTATGCTGCGTTTCCTCCACCCTGGGCTGGGCCGTCCCTTTTCCGGGAGAGAGGGCCGCATAGCCGCCCTTGCTGCCCACCCGCAACTCCTGCCAGGTGCGCACGGTGCCCTTGGCCCCATCGGCCAGCTCCGCCGCGCCGATTTGCGCGTTGAGCTCCCTCTGGACGGCCGCGCCGGCCTCTTCCACCGCCTGCCGCCGTGCGTCCGGCACTGCCTGGAGGAGCTCCTCCCAAAAGCGGTTGAACCGCTCCAGCCGCGCCCGGTCCATGCGCGCCGTGCTGCTCACAGGTCCACCGTCCTTCCGATCTCATACTCGTTTTTAAATTCATCCAGCTCGTGGGGCGCCAGGATCTCCCACAGCGCCCCACGAGCCTCTACGAGCCCGCCGGGCGGGAGGGTGACGGCCTTGGGCGTCACCAGAACCAGCCCCAGCTCGTTGACTGACATGGGCCACTCCTGGCCGTGCCGGACATACTTCTCGGTGAGCACCCCCGGAAAGGTCTGTACTACTGTATCCCGCTCCGCCATCTGCCGCACCATGTCCACCGTCACCACCGCCGCGTCCACCTCCAGGTGGTTGCGGCCCATGGGCGTGATCGAGGTCAAAAACAGGTGGGTACCGCCCCAGCGGAGGGCGTGGTGGAGGGTGAGGGGCTGCCGCCGCACGATCACGGCGGCGTTCCTGGCCCCGATGCCCACCTTGGAAAACAGGTTGGTTTTCGGCTGTAACGTGATGGAGGCCCAGGTCCGCCGGGCGGGCGCCCACTCCCATACGCCGGGCGCGGTCTCCCGCAGCTCCAGCACCTGGGCGGCCTTATTCAGTTTCCCGGCGTCGATGTAGTCTGCCATTGCCTCACACCTCCCCACCCCCGGATGTGTCCAAGTTGGACACATCCGGCTCCGTCAGCTTGAGCTGGGTGAGCAGGCGCCGGAAGGCCGGGTTGTCATTGACAATCGTGCCGGTGATCGTGGCCTCCCGCAAATCGAAGTCCCGCAACACCATGAAGTTGACGCACAGGTCGTACTGGGCCCGGCGAGAGGTTCCCTCATCCGGCTCGGACACCCCTGCCTGCTCCATGTAGCCCACCGCCGCGTCGTACAGCCCCTCCAGGGTGAGCAGCTCCTCCGCCGTGGGTTCCTCGATGCGGCAGTAGGCCAGCAGGCTGGCCCGCCGTGCCTCGCTCAGCGCCACGTCACACCGCCAACGTCCAGCCGTTGGCCGCGGGCAGGTAGAGCCCGGAGGAGGCCGCCGTCACGCCGCAGGCCACCTCGGCCGCCGCATCATGGCGGAGCTTGACGGCCACATACCGCCCGTTGAGGGCGCTCACCTTGTACGTCACCACCGCAAGCTGGGGGGCGGTGCCTACGCTGTCCGTGAAGGTAGCCTTGCCGATCTCTTCCGCTCCGTCCCCGCCGCTGTCGCCGGAGGCCAGCAGGGAGACCGTCAGCCCCTTTCCCTTGCCCAGGGCGGCGGCGGACACCAGGAATACAATCTCCTCCACCCCAGACACGTCTACATAGGCGGTCGTCTTGTCGGTGGAGGCCGCCACGCTCTGGGGGGCCAGGACGTTCTGGAACGCCAGTGCTTCCGAAATACGCTTCATGCTTGCTCCTCCTTACTTCCGGTCCGCCAGCGCCACGAAGGGGCTGCGGGCCTTGCTGCTGTTCTTGATGGTCAGGGGCTTGTTGACCTTGGGCGCACCGTTGCAGCGGTACACCACCCGGAAGCAGTTCTGGTCGGTCAGGAACTCCACGTGGATCGACCAGTCCTGTTTGACGGTGCCCTTGGTGAGCAGGATATACATGTAGGGATCTACCAGCAGCGCATCGCCCCGCACGCCGGGGGAGGCGCAGCTATCCTCGAACAGCACCGGCTTGTTGAGCACCCGCTGGGTGTCGAAGTTGCCCAGGCCGCCCTCGGGATTCCACAGGAACTTGGCCGCCTCGCCGCTCTGGATGGACAGATAGGGGAGCTGCTCCTCCAGGTCGGGGTGCATCAGCCACACCAGCCGCTCCCTGCCCCTGGGCATGGCCCGGGCCTGCATCTTGATAGCGTTTGCGCCCACGAAGGTGCCCGCCTCCTGGCTGGCCTCCTTGGCCACCTCGATCAGTGCCTTGGAGCGGAGCAGGCCCAGGGGCTTGCCCACGCCGTCGCCGGAGATCGAGCTCTCAGTGAGCAGCCGGTCGGCCGCCAGGGCGAAGGAGGGACCCGCAAAGCTGGACATGAAGGCGGAGTCGCTCAGCATCTCGTCGGTGCAGTAGAGGAAGCCCATCATCTTCTCCAGGTCCATCTTCAGCTCTCGGAACTGGGGCTTGCTGGCCGCCACTGTGGCCCCCTCGGCGGCCCAGTACATCTGGATGCCGCCGAACACGCTCTTGCTCACGTCGGTCTCGTCGGCCGAGATCCACCGCATGGCGTTGGCCGCGCTGGAGCAGGTGTAGCGGTCCATCCGGTTGAGCAAGGGACTCTGCTGCACGGCGCTCTCCAGGATCATCCCGGCGAAATCGGTCTGGATGGCAAAGCCTCCATCGGCGCCGCTGCCCTCGTTGACGCCCAGCACCGCGTTGTTGACCCTCTGGAGGCGCCTATCCTCCACGTGGTTCTTGCGGAAGTTATAGACGGCCTGGAGCTGCTCGCCCAAAGAGGCAAAAGGCTTGTCCTCTCCCTTGCCCTCGTCCTTGGGCTTGCCGCTGTGGAGCGCGCCGTCGTAAGCGGGCTTCGCGCCCTCCTGGCTGGCCTTGGCCAGCGCCTCCAGGCCGGCAATCGAGGTGTTGATCGCCTCCATCTGGCCGGTAAGCTCGTTGGCATCCTCAATCTTACCCTCGTCTACCAGGGCCTGGGCCTGGGTGAGCAACTGGCCCTTCTTGGCACGCAGCTCGGTGATCTTTTCCATGAAATCCATGCTGTTATCTCCTTTCAGTCCTTAAAATCCAGCAAGCGCCCTGAGCCGTGCCAGGGTGCGCGCCGCCTCGTCCTTCCGGGCCGCCTCGGCCCGCTCGGCTGCCACATGGGCCTGATATTGCTCCCGCATGGCCGCCGTCAGCCGGATACGCCGCCCTGCCGCAGCCACAAAAGCCGCCGGCTCCTCCTCCGGCTCCTGGGCCGCCCCCACAATCTCGTCGATCAGGCCGTACTCCCTGGCCTGGGTGGGGGTGATCCAGATGTCCTTGTCCATGAGGGAGACCAGCTCCTCCCGGGTCTTGCCACCGCCTCGGGCGGTGTAGACCTCCAGGATGCAGTCCCGGGCGTTGCGCAGGGCCTCGGCCGACCGCCGCATGGCCCGGTAGTCCCCCTCCGCGCCGCCGGCGGGGTTGTGGTAGCACAGCAGAGCCCCCGGCTCGCTCTGGATCACCTGGCAGCCGGTGGCCGCCAGGGTGGCCGCGCTGGCCCCTAAGCCCTGGAACAGCGCAGTGGTTTTGCCGGCATACCGCCGGAGCATGGAGCGGATCTCCAGCCCCACCGCCATGTCGCCGCCGGGCGAGTTGACCAGCAGCGTCACATCCTCGCCGCCGGCCCGCTCCAGGGCGCCGGCGATATCCATGGGCGCCGTGATGTCCCGCCAGCCCCAAAAGCGGAGTACGTCGGCGGAGTCGTTGTCCCACAGCTCGCCTCTCAGGCTGATGTCCATCTATTTCTCTCCTTTCAGCACGGCCTCCAGGGAGGCCAGATTCTTTGTCGCCAGGAATTGCTGGCCCAGTCCGCCGGGGATGGGGGCCTTCTCCTCCATGGCCCGGCACTCGTCCGGGTTGTAAACAGAGGTGCGGATCATCCGCTCGTAAACTTGGCTGCGGGTCAGGTCGTCGCCCCGGAGGAGCACCGCCACATTGCCCCGCATGTACCAGCCCTCCCCGTCCCGCTTGTCCGGCGGGATGGCCTTATAGCCGTCCTCCTGCTCCCACTGCACCACGTAGGGCAGCAGGGTGTCGGTCACGTAGTTCTGCCGCTGCTGGGCGTTGGAGTCGTAGCTCTCCTTGCCCGTCTGGAGCATGTGCTTGGGGATGCCGGTAAACCGGGCGACCTCCTCCGCCGTGAACTGCCGGCTCTCGATATACTGGGCGTCGCTCTGGTTCACCCCCAAAGGGGTGTATGTCATGTTACGGTCTAGCACTGCCACCGTAAACATGTCCTCGGAGGCGTATTGTTTGAATTGACTCTTGACCTTATCGCGGGCCTTCTGGTTGGTGTCACTGTCCACCGATACGATGCCGGACAACCGGGCCCCGTTCTGATAGAACTTCTTGCCGTAGCGCTGGGCCATGGTATCCATGGCCACTGTCTCCCGTGCCAGATCCAGCAAGCCGCGGCCTCGAATACCGTCATAGGTTTCGAAGAAGAGGAAGGACAGCTCATAGGGGGCAAAGGTGCGCTGCCAGCCGTCCACGTTGTAGTCGTACCAGTAATGCCCGCTCTCCAGGTCCTTGCGGATGGTGCAGCACTCCGTGGGCAGGGGGATGCGGGCCACCAGGCGGCCAGCTCCGTCCCGCCGGTTCCAGCAGGCCCCGAAGCCGTGCCAGAAGGCGTTGGACATGATGAGCTTCTGGCACAGAAATGGGGACATGCGCTCGTTGGGCCGCACCTTCAGCAGCCGGTCCAGCGCCGGGTCGTGCACCGCCCGCCGGGCGTCCCCGTCCTTGACATAGGTGCCGAAGGGGATCAGCCCGAAGGAGTTGCTGAGGATGCGGTGGGCAGCCGCCACCGGGGAGAGCCGCTCTGCGGTTCTCTGGCCCGTCTCCACATCCTCCCCGGTCAAGAACAGATTTTTGAGGAACCGCCCCAGCTCCTCCTGGGAGAGCGTCTGCGTCTCCATCGACGCGTTCATTGCCCGGTCAAGGATCATCGTCTTCCCCCTCTCCGCGCCCTGGCGATGACCACGGCGTAGGCCACCAGGCACCCGCCGGCCACGAGCAGCGCGGCCGGGCGGCCGCCCAGCTCCCAGGCCGCCCGCACAAAGCAGGCGCTGCCGGCCAGGAGCAGCAGGTCGTCCAGGTAGAGCGCCAGCCTCCGCCCGGCCGCCTTCAGATGTTTCATCTTAAATCCCCCAATCCTCGGAGAGTATGTGTTCGTTGATGTCCGGTCCCACCGGCATCCGGAGCAACGCCACGGCCATGGAGATGATCCAGGCCACCGTGATATCGATGCGGCCGATGCTCCGGTTCTTCATGGGCTTGATGTTCTCGTTGCCATCCACCGCGCAGCGGACGTTGCCCCAGCACCAGCGGGCGGCCGTGTTGTGCTCGTGGAGCATCTGGTGGGCACGGATCAGCCGCTCTATCTCCTTCATGGCCGGGGACAGGTTCTTCATGTCCTGGGGGATCTCCACCACATTGACGCCGCGCTCCATGAGCCGGGGCGTCAGCGTGCGGGACAGGTAGGGGTCCACGCCCAATGTGTCCAAGTCGAACACATCGGCTGCCGCGGCCACAGCGTCCTCCACCATGGTGAAGTCCACCATATCGCCGGGGCACAGCGCCAAAAAGCCCGCTCGGGCCCAGTCCCGGTATGGTACATGGTCCCGCTGCTCGGCCTCCAGCACACCCTCCTCGGGCCGCCACGCCCAGAACAGCACCGCCCAGGTATCCAGCCCCTCCTGGGGCGGAAACAGCAGGGTAAAGGCCGTCAGGTCGGTGGTGGTGGACAGATCCAGCCCGCCGAAGCACTTCTTGCCGGCCAGATAGTCCCGCGCCGCCTGCCGCCGGGCCGGGGCGTTGAGAACCTTCCACTCCGGCCGGTTAAACTGGGTCTTGTCGTAGATCGTCAGGGGCAGCCATCCCACGCTCTTGGTGGAGATCCACTGGTTGAGCCGCAGCCACCGGAACCACCGCTCCGCTGCCTCGCTCTGCCGGGCCGCCCGGGCGTCCGCCCGGAAGTCCCGCAGCTTGAGGTTGTGCCCCAGCCCCGGGTTGCAGGCGTACCACAGCGCCTCATCGTAGATGTCCAGCTCCGCGATCCGCTCCGGGTCGTCTCCGGCCAGGATACCGATGCCGTACATGATGGGGCACCACTCCGGCGCGTCCGCGTCCCCCTCCCGCTCGGGCTCTCCCCGCCGCCAGGCCAGGATGCGGCGGCATTTCTCGTGCACCTCCCAGCCGATGCTGGTGCGGTCGGGGTCGTCGCCCGCCGTGGTCAGCACGATCACCGCCTGCTGCCGCCGGGCGGCGTTGGAGCCGGCCGTCAGCACGTCCCACAGCCTGCGGTTGGGCTGGGCGTGGAGCTCGTCGATAATAATCGCGCTGAAGGAGTATCCGTGCTTGGTGGCCGCGTCGGCGGAGTACACCTTGAGCACGCCGCCGTACTTGGTGTGGATCTCCTTGCGGGAGTCCACCGCCCAGGCGATGGGGTCGTGCTCCGGCTGGCCCAGGCTGGTGTTCTCCACCATGTACTTGGCCGCCTCGTAGATCTGGGAGGCGTTCTCCTTGTCGGAGGAGAACACCCCCACCCGCGGCCGCTCCTCACCGTCGTACAGCAGGTGATACAGGCCCAGGCCGGCCGCCAGCTCCGTCTTGCCGTTTTTCTTGGGCAGCTCGTCGTAGAGGTAGCGCCGGTAGCGCACCCACAGGCCGTCCTCGTCCTGCACCTGAATACCGTAGAACTGCCGGACGGCCTCCTCCTCCCAGGGGAGCAGCTCGAAGGGCTTGCCCGCCCACTCGTTCTGAGCGAAGCACAGCAGGGAAAAGAAGTCCAGTACGTCCTGTACCGCCTCCACGCTGTAGCGGAGCACGCTTCCGTCCTCCGGCGCTGGCACCTCCACCCCCGGTGCCAGGGTCAGCCGCTCAGGCACGCTGCATCCGCTCCCGCTTCTCCCGCATCAGCCGCTCGAAGGCGTTTTCCTCCGGGGGCCGCGCACTCTCCGGCAGCACCAGCCTGCACCGGCTGGTGACGGTCAGGCCCATGTCGTTGGCGCACCCCCGGCACTGCTTGAAAAAGCGGTCCTGGATGCGGGTGGCCACGTCCAGCGCCTCGGTGTCTATGACCCGGCTGCCGTCCGCCCGCTCCGCCCCCCGCTGGAGGGCGATCACCTCCTGGGTGGCAGCCAGATAGCTCTGCCGGGCCAGCAGGTAGCGGGCCAGGGTGTCGTAGTCCAGGCCGCTGAGCAGCCCCAGCTCCTTGAGCTGCCGGGCCAAGCTGCGGAACTCATCCCGCAGGTTTTGTGGGAGGTAGTCCGGGGCCCTGATCTGCTTGGGCGCCTTGGGCCGCACCTCCCCGGCCGCCCGCGCGGCCCGCTCACTCCGGCTCAGATGCTTCCGGCCGTTCCCCTCCAGCACCTCCAGGCTCTGTCTCGGTCCGGGCATTCTCTCACCTCGCTTCTGTTATGCGGCGGCGGCCTCCTCTCCGGCCAGCCGCCTCCAGCGATCCGCAATTCCAGCCGCATAGCCGGGGTCCAGCTCCGCCACATAAGCTGTCCGTCCGGACTGCTCACAGGCCGCCAGGGTGGTTCCGCTCCCGGCGAAGGGGTCCAGCACGATATCCCCGGGGCGGCTGCTGTTGCGGATCAGGTAGTCAAAGAGTTTCACCGGCTTCATGGTGGGGTGCTCCGCCGAGCGGACCGGCCGGTCGAAGTGCAGGACTGTGCCCTGCCTCCGGTCTCCCTCCCAGCGGTGGGCCGCCCCCGGCTTCCAGCCGTACAGGCAGGGCTCGTGCTGCCACTGGTAGTCCTGGCGCCCCAGAATGAATCTCTGCTTGGCCCAGATCAACTGCTGGCGCACCCCCAGCCCGCTCCGGGCGCAGGCCCGGTAAGAACTGACCGCGTGCATGGAGGCATGCCACAGGTAGAAGGCCGCGCCCGGCTCCATGTGCTCGGCGCATCCGGCCAGCGCCCCCGCCAGGAAGTCCTCAAAGGCGTCCTCGCTCTCCCAGCGGTCGTTGAGCACCCGCAGCCCGTCCGTCCGGCTCTTGGGCTTGACCTCCCCGTACAGGTTGACATTGTAGGGCGGGTCGGTCAGGAGCAGGCGCGCCTTCGCCCCGTCCATAAGCGCATCCAACGCGCCGGGGGACGTAGCGTCCCCCACATACAGCCGGTGCCGGCCGAGCTGATAGCAGCGGCCGCTGTCCAGCGGTGCCCGCCCCTGCACCGGGGCGTCCGCGTCCTCCTCCGCCGCCGGCGGCTCCTCGTCCAGGTGGAAGGGCAGCGCCTCCAGGGAGAAGCCCGTCAGCTCCAGGTCGAAGCCCAGGTCGTTGAGGGCCTGGAGCTCCACCCGCAGGGCCTGCCGGTCCCACTCGGCCAGCTCGGCCAGGCGGTTGTCCGCCAGGATATACGCCCGCCGCTGCTCCGCCGTCAGTCCTTCGGCCAGGATACACGGCACCACATCCATCCCCTCGGCCATGGCGGCCTGGAGGACGGCCTGGCCGGCCACCAGCCGGTTCTCCCGGTCGATCAGGAGCGGCCGGAGAAAGCCAAACTCCCGCAGGCTCCGGCGCAGCGCCTGCATCTGCTTTTCGCCGTGACGGCGCGGGTTCCCCTCATAGGGCACCAGCTCCGCCGCCTTTCTCAGTACCCGCTCCCCCGCCGTGATGCGGATGGACGGGTACCCGTTCTGTGTTTCGATAGCCATTCCGGCCACCTCCTCGTTTTCAGTTTTGCCGCCCGTCTCGCCCCCAGCTTTCCCCCATCTCTCTCCCCGCCTGCTCCCGGCTTTCGCCACCTGCGGGGCCGCGCCGGGCTTCAGGATTTCCCGTGGGGAGAAAATCTCTCACCGAGGGGGCCGTGCGGTCTTGCATCAATTTCCCTAAACTTTTCCAGGCCGGGGGTAGGGTCTGGCAAGCCTCCGGCTTGCCGTGCGCGGGCAGGTCCGTTGCGCACGCCCAAGCATCCCGCCGGTCTCGCCGATTCCAAGCACTAAAAATGCCCCCGGTTTTGCCGTTTTTCCGCCGCCATTTCTAGGGCAGTCTTGCGATCGTGGCAGGACTTACACAGGCTCTGCAAATTGTCCCGGTCGATAAAGCGGGTCCAGTTGCCCCGGTGGGGCTGGATGTGGTCCACCACCGTGGCCCTGGTGTGTATGCCCCGTCGGGCGCACTCCCGGCACCACGGCTCCCGCAGGAGCTGATTGGGCCGCAGGTCGTCCGTCCAGACGGGCAGACTGTACCAGCCGTGCCACTGGGCGGACACCCGGCGCCCCGCCCGCTTGGGCTTATGCTTGGGGCAGTATCCCTCTCGGGTGAGCTCCGGGCATCCTGGATACCGGCATGGTCGGAGCGGCTTCATGGCCACGGGCTATCACCTCCGGGCAAAACAAAAAGCCAGAGCCCGACCACATCCCACGCTGGGATCATGTCGGGCTCTGGCTCTCAAAGCACTGGCCTCTGTCGATGTCTACCGTTACACTGCGCTTGCAGTTTCGGCAGTAGACAATGAGATTGTGCGCCGCAGTGTCGCGCTCCACTCGGAGCAGCCGCTTGCGGCAGGACGGACATTTCAGCCATCCGTCCTTCACGATTAGTTTACCACACTCGCCTCTGTTTTGCAACTTTTCCATGCATTTTCTACCTCCTCACGGACTTGTTACCACTGGTTTCCAGACCGAATAAAGACGCGAGGGCTATTTTCTTTTCCGCCTGCGCGGTGGCCTGGTTCCTTTCTTCTCCTCCTTCTTCCTTATTGGTAAATAGTATTTCAGCACGACAAACTCGCCAAACTCGTTTCGCACGGGTGGCGGTGCGCTGAGGATGACTGCTCCGGGCGGCGCAGCCACCGTCAGGTTATCCTTGACGATTTCACTCTCCACCTTCGGCTTTTTCAGCCCAAGGGAGGCCGCCCAGTTCCGCGCCCCCACCTCCGGCTTGCCCAGCTCCCTGGGCTCCTTGGTCAGGTACTTGGCCAGGGCCTCGTAGCCCTGCCATGTGTCCAGGGGCTCCAGCTCCACCTCACCATAAGGCCAAAGGGAGCGGAGCACATCCAGATCCGCCCCGGTTCCGTTGATTATCAAGTGGTGGTGGAGCCGCCCGCTCTCGGAGCTGAGTTGCTCCGTCACATATATGTACTTGAGTTCCTGCCCTCTGGACTTCCGCACGGCCCGGAGTTGGGGCAGCATCTTGCGCACCCGCTTCACCGCCGCCTGCCGGTTGGCCGGAAGGTGCTCGTCGTCATAGGTGAGCACCACGTGGAGGTCTCTCCGCCCGAAGTTGGCGGCCAGCAGCAGCTCCAGCCGTTGCCAGGAGCGGTTGGCGTTAATCGTCATCTGGGCTGCGCTGGAGATCTCACGCAGTGCTTTTCTTTCCCGCTCTGTGCTGCGGGGTGTTGGGATGGTGTAGCACCCAACGACCACCAGGCGCCCCGCCGTGATGGTCTTGAGCCGCTTTGCCATCAATCCACCCTCTTAGCCCGGGCCACACAGTGGGCCGCCCATGGCCCGACGACAGACTGGCGGAGGGCCAGCATCTTGTCCCGGGTCAGTTTGTCTACCATGCGGCCCACGTCGTCGCACCCGTCCATCTGGGCCAGCCGCTCCAAGTGCCACAAGGTCTGCGCCGTCACCAGACAGCGCAATCTCCGCAGGTCCTTATTTTTCATGTTGAGTTTCTCCTTTCCTTCTCCCCGGCGGGCTGTTCCGCCACCGGAAGGCGGCGCAGCGATGATACCGATTATCCCACCACCAACCTCCCGGGCGCTTGCACGCCCACATGGCGTCATCATGCCAGTAGCAATTAGCACAGGTGCGCCGGTACTCCTCGATACGGACGCAGTCTCCCATGCTTATCCCCCATTTGTGTCCAACTTGGACACACCCAGCTTGCCCAGGCCGGCGCCGACCTGACGCCACACCTGGATGGGCACCACCTCATCCACGCTGTAGAGGCGGCGGAGCAGATCCGGTGTAATCCCTTTGCCGCAAGCCTCGGCCAGCGGCTCAAAGCAGCCCAACCCGTGCTTCTGTCGGTATCTCCGGAGCCGCTCCAGGATCTCCCGCTTCTCCGCTGCGTTCCGGCCGTGGGGCTCCTTGGGTGGCCCGGATTCCGGCTCCAGGAGCTCTACTGGGGAGTCCCGCGGCAGAGGCAGCTCGACCACCTCATAGGGCAGAGACTCGTCCAGCAGAAGCACACCGTCATAGATGGATAACTCAATCTCAGCCTTTAGTTTGGTCCTCGCTTCCGCCGATATCTCCGGCACCCGTACCAGCATCACCGGCACCAATTCGCTGTTTTTCATCTTATCACTCCTTCAAATTTTTGCGCTAATATTAGCATCTTCCTATTGACATTACGCTAATATTAGCGTATAATAAAATCATCAAGAGGGGACAACCCCAGGAGGTAACTAACATGAAAAAGTATAATCTCTCTGAGATCATGAAAGCCGCTTGGAACCTGCGCAAGATGTCCCTCAAGTGGGTCACCTCTCTCAGCTTCGGCGAGTGCCTGCGCCGCGCCTGGAAATCCGCGAAGGAAGCCGCCCGTGTGTTCTCCGGCCTCGTGCGCAATGTCCAGGTCGGCGGAACCCTGGCGCACCCCGTCCTGGTGGACATCGACATGGATGCCCTGACCGTCACTGGCAATACCTACCCCGTGCGCAGCATGATGCGCGAGTTCGGTCTGGTTTGGGATCGTGACAACAAGGCTTGGACTGGCAGCCGCGAAACTCTCAATTCCATCTGCGTCAAGTACGCTTAATTACGATTAGTAAGGAGACAACTATGGAAAAGTATTACATCATTGCAGACTTAAAGCGTAACCCAGCCGCCGGGGAGGATGTCCCTCCCGTTCCGGGCGCCCAGGTATATGTGGGGAGAATGAAGGCCATCATCGAGGCTGAGAACTGGGAAACAGCCATGAAGCAAGGACAGGAGCTGATCCTGGGCTGCCTGAAAAGGCACATCGTGCCGTATCAGTGGGTCTGGATGCCCGTCAAGGACGCCGAGAAGATGGGGGACACCTCCATATATGATAGGTACCCCACCGCAACCAGGCTGACCTATGAGCGGGTCAAAGCTGGTCTGACGCAGAAGCAGTTGGCCGAGCGCTCTGGTGTCAATATCCGCCAAATCCAGCGGGTCGAGTTGGGAGAATCCGAGGCCGGAAACCTCACCGCTAAGAACCTGCTTGCGCTGGCGGACGTGCTGGGCATCGATCCCCATGAACTCATTTAAGGGGGGATCACTTTGACAACCTGCGGAAACGGCAAAAAGCGAAAACGGGGTGCTTTGCCGAAAGAAGATCTCACTGGGCATACCTTTGGCGAACTCACGGCGTTGTATCCGACGGAACAACGCTCCGGGTCATCCGTCGTGTGGGCTTGCCGATGCTCCTGTGGCAAGCTTGTCTATGTCTCCCGCCCACACCTTCTATCCGGCATAACTAAATCCTGCGGACACGCAAAGCTTGTTGACCTGCGCGGGAAACGCAGCGGGCGGCTGGTGGGCGTCAAAATGATGAAACAGCGATACGCGGGTTTCGTCATGTGGCTCTGCAAATGCGACTGCGGGTCTGTCTTTCTCCTTAGCTCCTCCGGCCTGAAATATAATCGGGTCAAATCCTGCGGCTGTTTAGGGAAGAAACAGAATGCCCGCTGCCCGGGCTGCGGGCGCTATTTCCCGATCACCCTGGACGGTACCCCGACGCCTCAGTTCTGCCCCGACTGCGCGCCGAAGTACGCGGGGCGGAATTGGAAGGTCTGCCCCATTTGCGGCAAGCTGTTCGCCTCTCCTGCCAGTACCAATACCGTCACATGCTCTAAGGAGTGCTCCGCCGAGTGGAAGAAGGTAACACACGCCGGAATCTCAAACCACTGGAACGATGAATCCAGGGCCAGGCTCTCTGCGGCCGGGCAAACCGCCAATCTCGCGCTCGGCACGGCTATGGCCCAGCAATCCCTTATCGCCGGCCGTTTTGAGACGAACCAGGAAGCCAAGATCTGGACTCTTGTGGACCCGTGCGGGAACGAGATCACAGTTCGCAACCTGATCCTCTGGGCGCGGGAGAATACCGCCCTCTTTGAGAAACCAGAAGGAGACCGCTCAGCCCACCAGATTGCTTCCGGCTTTCGGGCAATCGCACTCACTATGTGCGGAAAGCGAAAAACCACCGCCAAGAGTTACTTCGGCTGGACGCTCAAGTGCCCTCCTGAACCAGCAGAATAGATCTTTCACCGCCCCTTCGGGGGCGGTTTTTTTGCTACTTCTCTGGAGGTCCATCAAAGGCCACCCAAACTTGACCATACAGAGAGAGCAGCAGGCCCCGGCTGTCTGCCTCATGCTTGAGGCACAGGCGGCCGTTGTGGATGTGAGTGGCGATCTCCCAGCCGCCCCACTGGAGCTGCCTCAGCCCCACGCCCTCAATCCAGACTGGGTGCTCTTTGAGGAGTTGCTCCAGCGCTGCGCGTGTGTATTGGTGTCTCATGGCGATACCTCCGGTGGGCGGCGTACTATGTGCCACACGCTTCCCTTTTTCGTGAAATGCAGATACTTATCTTCCCGTTCCCCATGCTCTATCCGAGCTGCGGGTTTGCCGCATTTTGGGCAGTATATGCTGTAATTTAACCCGGCGGTCTGCATCCCGCCTTTTCCACTGCCACTCATGCCTCTCCCTCCGGCGGGCGGCGGTAAATCTTAACGCGCCCAAGCGGATCAAGTCCAAACTCGCCCGATTTTGTTTGCAAAAAAACATCACCATCCTTTTCTGATTTGACAATCCCCCAGCATCTGAGCGAAGAATCCCATACTGGCTGCCCATCCATCTCCCGCAACTGTTCCAGCGTCAGCGGCTCGTTCTGCGGGGTGAGGGTGGGCATATTAGAGATCGCCTGCAAAAGCGCACCCCGTTCAACAGCGGTTAAATCTGTTTTCTTGATATACTTCTTTAGCGCATCCAGATCAATCGCCCTTCCCATCGTTCAGCGCCTCCAGTCTCTTTCTCAATTCCTCCCATGCCTCCGGGGAGAGGGGGCGGCCACATTGAGAACAGTATTGGTGTCCCCACCGCTCCCATGCGATTGCTGTATCAGGATCTTTGCAACGGTTACACCCCGGCCACACCCGCTCTACCTGCTCCCGGCTGACGGGGCGGAGGGCGGCAATTGCCATCTTAGCGGCTTCAACCTCAGTCGGCTTATATGTCCAGTATTCGATTATGTTTTGCAATGACTTGATCGCTTCTTCTCGCGTCACGGCTGGGCCTCCTTTTCCAGCAGCTCCATCTCCGCAGCGCTCAGGATCAGCGCGCGGGTGTTCCATTCCTCAATAGCTGCTCTGTCTACATCTTGCCACCGTTCCATCGGAAGTTGCCTGTGAGTAACAGTCCGAACGCCGCACTTTTTGCATTGCACTACCGCTTGTCGGCAATGCGCGATCTGTCGGCTTGGGAACCCCTTCTTAAATTTCGCTTCCCCGCCGCAATGGGCACACGGCACCAGCACCCCCGCCTCCGTCAGCCGCTTGGCCGCCTCTTTATTGCCTAGAAGGGCTAATTTGATATCATCCATGTATAATTCCCCTCTCTATGTCCGCTATGGCCCGAAAGATCGGATAAAACTGCTGGGGCACTACGGCGTTTCCGAGGCATTTAAGTCGGTCCACCCGAGAGGGAACCCCATAAGATATTCTACCCACGTCGGGTTCAGCTGGCCACCAACCTCCGTTTGCAACTGATGCTCCCTGTTTTTCCGGTAATCCTTGCATCCCCTGTTCTTCCAGTCCGTTGCAATCGGCGTTGGCCACATCTTTACCATCCCGCTCAAATTTGGTTCGCCTCGGCTGTTGTGATAAAATTCCCTGTTTGCCGAATCTGACGCAATCGGAGTTTTCCAGAGAATTGGGTCTCCATCCTTTCCCGTTATGTTTTTCTTCCAGCGTTCTACACCCGATAATTGCGCATCTGTCCCTCCTGTGCGGGGCATCAACGGCACAAGCCGGAATAATAAACGCTTGGACGGAGTAATCCTCGCTTTCCAGGTCAGCGCACACCTGGTCGAGCGCCATATTGACGATCCCAGCAACGTTCTCGCCAACAACCCAAGCGGGCCGGAGATCCGAGATAACTCTAAGCATTTCAGGCCAGAGGTAACGGTCATCCTCCTTGCCTCGTCGCTTCCCGGCAACGGAAAACGGCTGACAGGGGAATCCGCCCGAAATAATGTCAACTGTTCGCAGTCCTGTCTTTTCATAGAAACTCTCCTTCGTCAGCGTGCGGATGTCCCGCCAGCGCGGCACGTCCGGCCAGTGTTTTTCCAGAACCTTTGTCGGGTAGTCCGCCCACTCGCACTGTCCGACGGTGGTAAATCCGGCCCACTCGGCGGCAAGGTCAAGTCCCCCGATGCCAGAGAAGAGGGAGAAATGCGCCAGTTTCGCCGCCTCGTGGCCGCCCAGAAGGGCGCGCGTCTTATCGTCCATTGTTCGGGTCCTCCTTGCAAGTTTTCCACCGCTCTTTTCTTCTGCACGTCCCGCCGGTCGCATCACAAATGCTCTTGGATGAGCATCGTTCACATGGTCCAGCCTTAAAAAATTCTTTCATGTACATCGCGGTGGTCGATATGCTGTATCCGGTGGCCTAGGCTATCGTCTCCGGCCCATAACCGTCCAACGACATAGGCTCCCGGCCTCACGCCACCGGCATTTTTGGCAGCGGCATCCATTCGCCGCTGGGTGTGGTTTGGATTATCCGCTTACTCATGGGCTGACACCCCCTCCTTCGCCGCCCGCATCTCTGCCAGCAGAGCCTCCTGCTCATAGAGGTAATGCACCTCCATGCCGGTAACAGCCTGGGCCTTCTGGCGGAGCTTTTCAAAGGCGTATTCCTCGTCCACTTCTGCCCGCATCCGCTCCAGCTCGTCCGTGTTGTCCTGAAGAGCGGAGAAAAACTTTTGCATCTGTTTCGGCCCGAAGCCGTAGGCGTCGGCGATGGAGCATACCATCAACCACATGGCCCGCTGGGTATGGGTATCCGCCTGTACCTGCACCGTGGCGTCCCGGGCGGCCTGCTCCAGCCCCCTCCGAACGGCCGCCTTGTGGGCCAGCACCTGGGCATAGGTCGCGCCCCGGGGCTTACCCGGTCCGGGGCGGTGGTGTGTTTTCTTATTCTTCGCCATTTGGGTCCTCCTGCCTTTCCCAGTCCATACTCTCAGGGAGCTGCGGGCATCGCATCCAGATCGTCACGGTCGGCGATAGCGGGAAGGCCATGGCCGCGTGCTCCCATCTCTCCTTCTCAGCACTCCACCAGTAGAGACTCCCACCTTGGGACATAGGGCCCGTGATGCACCAGTACAGGCCGCTCTCCTGCGGCTGCTCCGGCCACCAATGCCAGGGGCCGTCGTCATCGCCGCTGTCCGGCGCAGTTTCCAGGGCCTGCTTCGCTGCGGATGTAGAGGCCGCCGACGGGCCGGTCAGCTCGTCCGTAACACCCAGCAGGTAGTCTGTGGAACACCCCAGATCCTTGGCCAGTCGGACCGGGTCGCTGAAGTCCCTAGCGTTAAGGGTGCTGGGATACAGCCTATCATCTTCCCCGAACTGGCCTGCGGCCCATTCCCGCAGTTTTCCCGCCGTCATGCTCCGGCCATAATCTGAGATGTAGATGGGGGAATTATTGTCCAGTCCAGCGGCATCGGCGGCCGCGGTCAGCCTCTTGGCCCGGAGTTGCACATTTTTCTGGATTTCCGCCTGGAGCTCCGCCTCGCGCTTGGCTTCCCTGGCCTCCTCCTCGTCCCTCTGCTCCTTCCGGGCGGCCTTGGCCTTGGAGCACATGCGCTCACAGGCATAATATGCCGTCTTGGCCTTGGGACACCGGAGGCAGCAGGTCTCTCCCTTGCACAACTCACCGTATCCACAGTCCAAGTCGTGCCGGAGAAAGGCGTCCTTCCGGGTACAGGGTCTCCCGTCGGGACAGGAGAAGGTGGGACGCCAGTCTATACCGCTCTTGGACAGCTCCAGCAGTTCTTCCGCCCGGCTCCCGGTGGGCAGGTTCGGCAGCATATTCGCCAGCCGCTCCTGGAGCGCGGTCTCCATCCGTGCCAAAGCGTAAGCAGTTTGTTCTGAGAGCACATTTCGGTCGAAGTGCTCCAAATAAATCGGGATCAGATGCTCCCGGATGACCTTGAGCCGGGCCAGTTTGGGGGCGGACACCTGGCAGGCTGCCCCCACCTGGTCGCGCATCCGGCCGGGGAACTCATAGCCCTGCTCTTTGAGCTGATAGAGCAGCAGCTCCACCCGCTGGGCCTGCTTGGATACCTCCGCCGGTGATAGTTTCCGGGTATCTCTGTTGCCCATGATCAGCCGCAGCTCTCGGAGCTCCGGGGATACTTCGTCCCGCTCCACGATGCAGGGGATGCTGGCCCATCGGTCCCCGCTCCCCTCTGTGCCGCGCAGGAGTTTGAGTGCCGACCATCGCCGGTGACCGGATACGATGACGTATCGCCCGTCCTCCGTCGGCCTTACCCGGATGGGCTGCTGGAGCCCGCAAAGCTCAATGTTGGCCGCCAGGTCCTCCAGGCCGGTCAGACTGTAAAAATTGCCCGGGTCAGCCTCCAGTTTGTCCAGGCTGATGTACTCGATGGTCTCCCGCGATGTGTCCGACTTGGACACATTTCCGGCGGCGCCCACTGCGGCCTGGAATGCGGCTGTGATGTCAAACTTGGCCATTACTTGGCCGCCCCCTCTCCCAGGAACTCCGTCACAAAGGCCCGGTAATCCTGGGCCGCCGCGGAGCGGGGCGACCAGCTCACCACCGGCTCCCCCGTCCAGGTGGACTCGTCCACCTTGGGGCTGCGCCGGATGTGGCTGGCAAAGACATGGACCGGGGCCTGCTCCCGGAGCAGCCTCTCCCCCTGCTCCACCGTGTCCGAGCGGTACCACATGGTGGGCAGGCAGCCCGCCACATGCACGTCCGGGTAGATGCTCCGCAAGCGGTCAATCTGGGCGGTCAGCTCATTCATGCCCCGCACGCTGTAGGCATCCACTTTGATGGGGATGACGACGTCGGTGGAGGCGGCAATGGCCGCCGCGCAGGCCGGGGACAGCGCTGGTGGGCAGTCAATCACGATGCAGTCGTATGCGTCATCCTCCGCCACCGCGTCCCGCAGGTCACGGATGGCCCGCAGATTGGGCCGCTCCCCCTGGAGCAGATCCACGTCCAGGTTGCGCAGCTCGTCGTCGGCCGGCAATACGTCCAGGCCCCGGATGCTGCTGTGATACAGCAGGTCGTCGTAGTAGGCGTCCGGGATGGTCAGCAGCCCGGCCAGGGTGTTGTACTCCCCCGGCGGGAGCAGGGACTGGGTGGCGTTGGCCTGGGGGTCTGCATCAATGAGCAGCACCCGCTGGCCGTACTCGGTGGCCAGGATGGCGGCCACATTGACGGCGGTGACGGTCTTTCCGACGCCGCCCTTCAGGTTTACAATGGCGATTGTCTTCACGTTTATCGTCCTTCCAGTTTAAAATTTGAAGCTCTCCCGCAGGATTCCCCGCCCGGTGTCCACCCGGACGGTGAAGTAGCGGTGGGCCCGGTTGATGTACTCAATATGCCCGGTCACCCGCCGGGGGATGGTTTTTGTGTCCTTGCCCCCAATTTCCGCGCCGAAGGCGGCGGGAACAAAGGTGTAAGCCTCACCGATACGCATATGGGCTCCTCCTTCCCGAGACAGCGAAGCGCCCACGCCAGGGCCTCCGCCACCTCCTCATGCTCGGCCCGGCGGGCCGCGTCCGCCCGTGCCAGGGCGGCATGCCGGCGGCACTCCGCCTCAATCAGCTCCAGCCGCCGTCCGCTTCCCATAGGGCTGCCTCCATTTCCGCAAAGTCATTTGTTTCGGCCCTTCCTCGGCCTTCGTCGGCCGGTTGGCGAGCGCAGTAACCCGGCTGGACGCCATAGAGAAAGCCATATTGCACCGGCCCACAGAACCGTGCCGGTTCTTGGCCAGGTTGACCTCCAACATGGAGGGCACGTTGGGGTCTACCGTGCCTGGGTCGGCGTAGTAGTCTTCCCGGTAGAGGAAGATTACCCCGTCGGCGTCCTGCTCCAGCGCCCCCGTGTCCCGCAGGTCGGAAAGCTGGGGGTGCTTGTCCTGACGGCTTTCCAGCTCCCGGTTAAGCTGGCACAGCACCAGCACCGGAATTTTCAGAGCCCGGGCCAGGTTCTTCAGGGCACCCGAGATCTCTGTGGTGTATTCATACCGGCCTGCCCGCCGGAGCTCTGCCGGCGGCGCGATCTTGCCGAAATAGTCCACCACCACCAGCCGCAGGCCGCCGATGCTCCGGGCCAGCGTGCCGATATCGTCCACCGTCATGGTGGGGGCCTCGTTTGAATACAGGGGGAGCGTAGAGAGCTGGCTGGCAGCCTGGGCCGTTTGGGCGGCCTCTGCATCGGTCAACGGCTGCATAAGCAGCCGCTCGGACGGGATGCCGGTCAGTCGGGAGATGCGCTTGGCAGCTAACTGATCGCTGTCCATCTCCAGCGAGATAAAGAGCACCGGGTCGGCCTTGGCCACGCGGTCGGCGATGTTCAGCGCCAGGGTGGTCTTCCCCATACCTGGGCGCGCGGCCAGCAGATAGAGCCCGCTGTTGATCATCCCGCCGCCCAGCAGGCTGTCCAGGGCCATGTAGCCGGTGCAGACGTATGCCTTGCCGTCCCCGCTCTCCACCGCCTCCCGCTGCCGGTAGAAGGCGGTCAGGATGTCCGTGGGGGTGGCCAGCCTCCCAGCGCTGCCCTGACGCTCCAGCTTGTCCAGCGTCTGGCGGGCCTGGGCCAGCGCCTCCGCTACCGGCGTCCGGTTGGTCACCCGGCTATGTACGGTCTCGGCCAGCTCCATCAGGCCGGAGCGGAGAACATCTTCCTGGACGATGCGGACGTGCTCCTCCACGTTGGCCGCCGTGGCAGCCAGCTCCATCAAGCCGAAGAGATACTCCCGGGATACTGGCGCGCCCATCTTGGCAGTCTGATCAAAGACAGTTACTGGGTCGACAGAGCCGCCCGCCCGCTCCAGGGACAGCACGGCTCCATAGACGGCCCGGTCAGAGGCCAAGCGGAAGTCGGCGGGCCGCAGTGACCGCTCTACTGTGGGCAGGCAGGCGGGGGACAGCAGGATGGAACCCAGCACACTCTGCTCCGCCGCCGGGTCCCAGGTCAGATCAGCCGGATTCATCTGGCACCAGTACCTCCTCTCCGTCGACGATCGCCATGTGCCAGCCCGTCATCTGCTGGGCCGCCGGCCGGCCCTGTGCCCTGGGTCTGGGTGGCTCGTCCGTCCACCGCTGGTTGCGCAGGTAACGGCAGGCGTAGGGTACCGGCCAATCCGGTTCCTTGGTCTGCCACAGCAGCGCCCGTGCAATGGCGTCGATCAGCTCGTCCCCTGGCTTGAGCCTGTCCCATTCTCGGACGGCACTCACCCGGTCTTCATGCCGGGGGTAGTACGCCCAGAACTTTTCAAACCGCTCCGGCTTCCAGGCAGGGACGCTCTTTGCCTTTTTCTTTTTGGGCGGTCCCCCTTGGGGGACTATAGGGGGTATATGATCAGATCTTGTATTGATCTCTCCGACATTTTTGTCAGGAGGGGTGGTGACAATTTTGTCAGGAGGGGTCCCGACATTTTTGTCGGGAGGGGGTGCCCCCGCCCCCTCAGTGTTGTAGATGGCATAAATCCGCCGCTCCAGGACCTCCTGCGTGGCCGTGTCCCGTACCACGTCAACCCGCAGATAGCCGCGGTCCACCAGCGTGGACAGCAGGCGGGTCACGCTGCGCTCGGATAGCCCGAAGAGGTCGGAAAAGTAGCTGTTTTGGGCGTAGCAGTACCCCAGTTTATCCGACAGGGCAGTCACCTCGCCATACAGCAGCTTGGCGTTTGGCGGCAGCTCCTTGTCGTACCGCACCGAGGCGGGGATCAGAGCCCAAAACCCCGGCTGTTCGTTTCCCTGGTTCATTCGGCGCACCACCCCCTTGTGCAAATCAAAATTGTGTGCTATAATACTGGTGTCTTCACGTTAGGTCCTGGTCGCTGTGTCCGAGCGACTGGGGCCTTCTTTTTTATCCTCGTCCTTCAGCGCCTCTTTCTGTCTTTGCAGGCGTTCCAGCACGGCCCGCCTGCGCCGGGCGAGACGCCTATGGCGGTACTGTTCCCGGTCCAACCGGGCCAGCTTGGCCCCGTAGGCCGGGTCCCCTGTCCGGGCGCAAAACTGGTGCAGACGCCCCAGCTCGTCCGCGGCGTGCTCCCAGTCCAGGGCGCTTTCCAGCAGGGCCTCCGCAATGGTGTTATAGTCCCGATTGCTGAGCTCCAGCCGTATCATGCTCATGCGCTCAGCACCTTTCCCATGAGCGCCGACACTCCGGCCAGCCGCAGATCCAGCGCCTCCTGGACGTGGCGCACCATGACCTCCTCCAGCTCCCGGAGGCGGTAGGTAGGCAGGTCTCCCCTCTTGTACTTCACCAGTAGGCCGGGACTGATGTTGTACGTCCACGTCCCTGTCTCTTCGCTGCAAACGGCAAAGCCGAAGGGGGCCCGCTCTTCCCGCAGGGCGCGGTAGATGGTGGGGGACGACCAGCCTATGTATCGGGCCGCCACATCAATCGGCACGTTGTCATACGCCATGATCTCCTCGTCCGTGAGCGGCCGTTTGGCTGTCTTTTTCACTTTACCCCCTCCTCAAGATGTCCCTGTTTGGCGTAGCGCACGGCCATGGCGGCCTCCACGATGCCCTGTAAATCCTCCATGATGGCATCAAACTCGGGGCGCTCCGCCGAGTCAATCACATTGTCCTCTGCCATCTGCATGAGACGCCGGTCGGCGTGGCTGTCAGCAAAGGCATAGATCCGGTTGGTCAGTTTAGCCGACGCCTCCAGCACGGAGCACTGAGGCACCTCCGGTACTACCCGGCTGTACATGGCATTTCGCTCGCGCACATGCCGCACAATCAGATGTAAGGCATTGTACAGGTCCGACATTGTCTCCACTACCTCGTCAGGCGGTACCCGCTGGCCGGTCTCATAGGCCCGCAGGCTCTCCACGCTGATACCCAGCCGCTCCGCTGCCGCTTCCTGGGTAAAACCGGCAGACTTTCGACAGATTTTGTAGATATTCCGGTATTCCTCCGGCATGGTAATCACTCCTCCCTGGGGGTACAATATTGGCATGAGGTCAGACGGCCGCCTCGAAAAGCGCCGCCTCGGGAATCTGATCCACCCGCCCATTCTGGCGGAGGATCAGGATGGTGGGCTCATGGCCCCAGAGGGTCAGGCGCACCGCGTTCTTGGTGACTATCTCGGCGCACTGCACCTTGTCAATGTCATAATGGTTCTCAATCCAGCGGCCAATTTGCCGCTGCTCCGGTGTGCAAAACATAAGTAACTCCTTTCTCAGTTTGCCGCCCCGTTTGCACCCCCAGGCGGCTCACGGCCGTAGAGGGCGTCAATGCTGCATTGCAGGACGGCGGCCAGCCGGGGCAGCTTGTCGGCGCTTGGCAGCGCCGTCCCCTGCACCCATTTGGTGATGCAGGAAGGCGATACTCCCATGGCGTCGGCCAACTGGATGCGCTGGATGCCCCTCTGCTCCATCAACTCGCAGATCCTCACCCCTTCACCCCCTCTAAATTTGGTGTTGTTCGAGACTGTTTGATGTGGTATGATAGGCTTAACCCACGGTAAAATCTTGTGGAAGTTGGCTTGCGTTTTCCCTTATCGGCGCACTGTGCCTGCATTCCACGCCTAAGAGGGTGAAACCTTGAAGCCGTCAAGAGATGAACTACTAAAGCGCATCTATGAATGTGACCAACAGGACGGTACGCCTCTCCAGATTGCCTTTAAGGATGAGCAGACTGGAGGATTTATCCCCGAGCTTTCTACGCTTCGCGCGGATGTCGATTACCTGACGCAGCATGGATATATCTTTGAGCCCTTAAGTCTCGCCATGTGCTATAATCTGTCCCTCACCGAAAAGGGTGAGGAGTATGTGGAAAACAACTTCAGGCGGCCCACTCAGCAGTCCAGTAGCTTTGATTTTAGCGGCGCCACGATCACGAATGCCGTGATCGGCGGTAATGTATCGGGGAATGAGATCGCTTTTTCTAGCACCGCCGCCCTCGCCGAGCTTGAAGCCCTGATCCGCGAAAAACCCGCCGAGGATCAAGCCTTACTCCAGGAGCTGCTCGCTGTTTTGAGGGAGATTCAGCGCTCTGGCCAGCCGGTCGATAAAGGAATACTGGCCCGCTTCTACGAGGTTCTCAAAAAGAGTTCTGATCTTCTCCTTCCGATCGGCAAGTTCTTCACGGACATCTTCCTCCGGGCTGTCTGACTTCTCTAGTCCGGTTGCCTGTGCCCACAGTGAGACGGCGCAAAAGGCCAACTGCATCATGTCCAGGATTGCCTCCTGCTGCTCCTTAAGCTGCTTGATCTCTCTGTCTTTGACATCCAACATCCAGCACTTGTAGCATTTCATTGGTTATCCCCCCTTTCCGAATTGCCCCGGGCGTTGCCGCGCCCTTGTCCTCTCTCCACCCCTATGGTAATATTGGGGCGGAGAAAGGAGGTGTTTCACATGCGAAAGACAGTGTCTGGACTTTGTCCGGAAACAAACAGCCAGCAAATGATTACCGTGACCGTAGAGCGTATCCAGCTCGGCGGCGGACTGCCGCCCAGCGACAAGGTAATCGCCTATGCCTGTTCCCATGCACAGGAATATGGGTGTAGTAGAAATGGCGCAGATGGCCGGGCATGCCCGCTGCTCCATGGTGCTGGTCACTGATCATTTCGGAGCAAAGTTGGAAACACTTGGGCGGCCTCAAAAATTGGGGCCGCCGCCCTTAACCAGTCGCCTAAGCAGGTTTTCGCATACCTACAACCCACACAGATATCACCAAATTTGACAGGTATCTCAGTTGCGGCACTTTCATGAGCGGCAACGAAATGTCTGGCTGCACAGGTGACAGCCTCCTGTGTAATTCCTATATTCGCTTCCTCTGTGAGCATATGAGCACCCCCTTCCCAGTCTGTTGGGGCGTTGCCGCGCCCTCTGGTTTACTTGTAGTTAAATCATAAATCGCGTTTTGCGAATTGTCAATCGCAAAACGGTATTTTTGTCACTTTGCTTAATGCTACCTCTTAAAAAAGAATTTAGCTAATTTGTCCTGTAAGGAGGGGCTGGCGTGGAAACGTCTAACCGCATTTTTGAGTTAGCCGATAAAAAATACCCTGAACAACGGGATTTTGCGGCAGAAATAGGCGTTGCTCCAAGTGTAGTCAGCGCATGGCGCAACAAAAAATCTGAATCGTATATGAAGCGCCTCCCACAAATTGCAGAAATCCTAAATACAACCGTTGAATATCTGCTCACAGGCGAAAAAAAAGAGCCCGCCCCCACTCCGAAGAATGGGGACGAGCTGGACCGTGACACCATCATGGCGGCATTCATGGGTGGGGACATGGATATGAGCCCCGAGGAGAGAGACGCCCTGTGGGATGACGTGTACGAATACGCCAGATTCAAGGCCGAGCAGTGGAGGAAAAAGAAAGACCAGGAATGAATCTTTATGAGCTCTATGATTTTGCCGTGGATCAGGGGATTGATGTAGATTGGTACACCATGCCCTTCGCCAAGTCCTTCTCGATTTTCATTCCATCGCTTGACCGGCGTGCGATCGCGCTGGACCCGTGGAAATTCGAGACTGTAGCAGACGAGTTCACCACCCTGGGCCACGAGGTCGGTCATTGTATGACCTACAGCTTCTATAACCGCTGGGCGGCCTGCGATGTAAAGAAAAAGCATGAGAACCGGGCCGACAAGTGGGAAATCGAGCAGTTCCTTCCCCTGGACGCTCTGGAGGCCGCCGCGCACGAAGGCTGCACAGAGGTCTGGGATCTAGCCGAGCGTTTCGGCGTTACTGAGGATCTTGTCCGCAAGGCCATCTGCTGGTATAAGCATGGCAACCTTGCGGTGGATCAATACTTATGAATGTGTCCAACTTGGACACAAAAGGTGGATAATTGGATGAAAAAGTTTTTTGTCCTCCCTCTCTCGCTTTTTCTCTTTTTGATGGGTTGTTCTCAAAATGTTAGTGATTTCACTGTATCATATCCCATCGTAGGAACTGAGCACAATCAATATTTTGCATTGGAGTCTCAGGAGTTTCTTGAGGAACTTAATGCTGTTATAGAAGATCTCGCTCCCTCCCTGCGTTTAATTGATTCCGGGAGTGACAGAACTGTTTATCTTTCGCAAAACGGAGAGACCTGGAAAATACTATTGCATGTTTTTAGCGAACCTGAGCTTTCCTTTGGCGGTCAAGAAGATTGGATTGGATATATTCATGAGCTTGAACTCTCACTCTATTCCAAAGATGAAACGATGGCCGAGGAAAATGGGCAATATATTCGCGCTCTCATTCATTTGTTTACGCCGGGAGCGGAAGAAGAGGTCGAAGATGTCTTGGGCATTTATGGGGAACCCCATAGAGAGGCGCAGCTAACAGAAAATGTTACGCGTGCGACATTTGGGAATGTATGTTACACCTACACAAGCGGACGTAATTTCGTTGTAACTCCATACGATGAAGAGTTATACAATTCCGTCCGCGAAACACCGCCTTCTGTTATACGTCCCGAATAGTGCCATTAAATAGAGCCGGGGCCACGGCCCCGGTCTCTTAA